>Ga0209977_10000024_pt1 | contig 50243 bp, 84 predicted proteins | sample SumtaG_2_FD_183113 | JGI IMG/M metagenome (GOLD analysis project Ga0209977, IMG submission 183113) | Deep subsurface microbial communities from Indian Ocean to uncover new lineages of life (NeLLi) - Sumatra_00607 metaG (SPAdes) (version 2) | ecosystem: Environmental > Aquatic > Marine > Oceanic...
TTATACTTATTCAAAATCCGGAATGTTTGCATATTGGTGACGTAATTTCGTACGTGGTTAGTAACTTGGATGACAACAATTATCTTACATTTTCTTGTTATTCAATTAACGCTTCTATTACTGCTCAACTCCATAAAATTGATAGTGATATTCCAGATTACGTAGATAAAATTGCAGCTGTTGTTGAACCGTGTATGAAATCGCATGTAGTTATATCTCATTTTCTTGGTTGGTATAACCACCCTACAGTTCGTCCTTGTGCATACCATTTTTGTTCGGCTATGACTAAGAAAAATGTTGATGAACTAGGAGGTTTTGATGAACGTTATCGTTCAGGTTATAGTTATGATGATAATGAATTGCTAACTAGAATTAAAAGAAAAGGATTATTAGTTAGGATTGTACCCCCAGAGCCCAAAACTTATGCTGTTCATCAATTTCATCCCGTTATTGTAGACAGCCGAATTTGCAAATCAACTGCTTTACAAAGGAATAGAAAACTTTATCATACAGTGACCCTGAAAGAAACTGGATGGAGGGCTAACGTAACATGATCCCAAAACACATGATGTTTTTTTGGGCGAATAAAGAAATGTCTTGGCTGCGTTTCATGACATTATACTCGTTTAGAAAATTGAATCCTAGTTGGAAAATAACTCTGTTTTTATCAGAACCAAATAAGGTTTCTACTAAAACCTGGGGAAGTTCAGAACAACAAGATTTTCATAATTTTTCTGGACGAGACAATTTTAGGAATATAGAAGATCTAGGTATAGATATCCGCACATGGAAACTTGAAGATAGGGAGAAAGCTACTTCAGATACTACGGGAGCCTCTCACAAAAGTAATTTTTTCAAGTGGCAACAAATGGCGAATGCCGGAGGATTCTACTCTGATTTGGATATTCTTTATGTTAAACCTTTTGATGATTTTTATCAAAAATGTAAAAACTTTGATACAGTAATTTGCCATCATGGATATTTTTCAATTGGCTTACTTGGATCTTCAGGTAACAATAGATTTTTTAGTGATCTCTATGAGCATACTTTTAAGAGGTATTCTCCTCACGGGTATCAGTCTGCTGGAGTTATTTCTTTATATTCTTTGTGTGGAAAGTATGATAAAAGTAGTAAGCCTAACTGGTCAACTAGTTTTAAAGCTATGATAGACCATTATGAAGATGTATCTTTTTATAATATTCCGATGAAATTAGTATATCCTTGGACATCTTCCCAAATGAAGCATGTTTTTGAAATAGAACACACTTCTGTTCCTAATGAATGCATTGGAATTCACTGGTATGGTGGACATCCATTAGCACAAAAGTATAATAATATATTAAATGAAGAGAATTTTCAAGATTACAAAAATACATATGGTCATTTTGTTAAGGGACTGGACAGTGAAGAAGTTTAAGGTATCTGTTATCACAACACTGTATAACTATAGAAGATACGTAGAAGATTGTATCAAATCTTTTCTAAATCAAGATTTTAGAGACTCAGAAATTATTATTGTTGATGATTGTTCCGTCGATAGTCCTTTGGATGTTATAGGAAAATATTTAGGTGAGAGAGTTAAGTATACTAAACTCCCTGAAAAAGCTAATTATTCTGTTGCGAAAAACGTCGGTATTAAAAATTCTACATCTGAGATTTTAGTGATGTTAGATGCAGATGATATGCTAACTAAAAATGGTATATCTATTCGATATGACAAATTAATGGAAGGATATGATTTTGTACACGGACCTTGTATTGTACTAAACAAAGGAAAGCAGTACAGAGCACCTGTTTGGAAAAGATACTTACAAAATAAAAGCTACAGAAATGTTCATGCACAAACAGTTATGCTTAGAAAAGATATACACCGTAAGATAGGTTTGTATGATGAAGAACTTTGGAGTTCAAGTGATTATGAAATGTGGGGTCGAATATTTACACATGGTTTCAAAATTGGATATGTAGAAGAAGATGTAAGTTTTTATAGAATGCATTCAAAACAAATGAGTATGTCCGCTCGAAAGCTAAAAGAGTTGGCTTCGATAACAAAACACGTGAAGGGAAAGATTGAAAATAGAAAGACCGACCTATCCGATGTAGAGATGCTGATATGAAAGTGTATCTTCAAAATAGGCATATTAGGAATACGGGAAAAGGCTTCTTTTTTGAACGTCTTGCAGTAGCTTTGAAGAAAGAAAATATTGAGATTATCACGAATCCTAGTGTACAGCACGATATTTCTCTTCAGATTGTTTGTCTAAGAAAGGCGAATACAAAGCACTATGTTTTGAGATTTGATGGAGTTTGGCATAATACCGATATGAATTATGCCGCAAAAAATATTCTTTTAAGGCAATCGCTAAACAAAGCCGATGGTATTGTTTATCAATCTGAATTTTCAAAAAAGATGTGTGACAAGTATCTTGGGAAATTTGAAAAAAAATGGTCAATTATATTTAATGGTGTTCGTACTAACGTACCCTTTGTAAGTATTGAAAAGAAACATAAATATGTGTTCTTAGCAGCTTCTCGGTGGAGACCACACAAGCGGTTACGCGACATAATGGAATCTTTTCTCCTGGCGGATGTGGAAGACTCAGTTCTGTATGTTGCTGGTGATGTAACCCTATCGGGGATTTCAAAACAAGAATTAGGAAAGTATTTTAGTACACCAAGAATTAAATATCTTGGAGTTATTAGTCAAAAAACACTTTCATCTTATCACAAAATATCTAATGGGTTCTTACACTTATCCTGGATAGATTGGTGTCCCAATTGTGTTGTAGAAGCTATTAGTGCAAAAGTTCCTGTAATAACAAACAATATTGGTGGAACACAAGAATTAGTAGTTCCTAGTGGTGGTTTCGTACTTCCTTTGGATAATGAATATGATTGTAAGCCTTGTCAATTATACAAACCACCCAAGATTGATCGTATGATAGTTGCTGATACAATTAGAAAATGTTGTTATAAAGAAATAGAAATAACTAATGATCATATTGATATCCAGAATATTGCAAGACAATACAAAAAGTTTTTTATGGGAGTTATAAGACATGAAATTTGAGAGAAAGACAGTAATTTGGCCGTTGATCAAAAATGAATTAAAACCTGGATCTACTGTACTTGATTGTGGTTCTGGTACTGGGATAAAAGGATTACAATTTTATCTTGAGAAAGGTCTCAATCCTAAAAAAGTGGTAGCAGTTGATGGAGTAGAAAAATGTTTGAAGGTTTTAAGCGATTTTGGTGTAAAAACAGTTTGTGTTAATCTGGAAGAAACGAATCTTTGTAACGTACTTTTTACTAAATTCGATATAATAGTATGTGTTGAAATCTTTGAACATTTGACATATCCTTGTGAACAAAGACTTTTAACAGATGTTATTAAGTTATTGAATACAGGAGGATCTCTTATTATAAGTTTTCCTCGTGTAACGCCTATGGATCTAAATTTAGAAGAAACACTAAAAAGAAATCCTTTTCCACATCGTCGACAGCCAGACTTCTATAAAATTTTAGCTGATTTAGAACCATTATTTGAGAGTTTTATGGTACAAAAACACCCATATCCTACACATTATGGTAAAGAACAGGGTACGCTTGTTTTACTTCTAAGGAAGAAGTTAGCAAAGAAAAAGGGAAATTATGAAATATAACGCATGCATTCAAATTCTTTCATCAAGAACAAAATGTCTTGAAAGTTACTTAAAAACGTTGTACAAATTTTACAATAACAAGTACGATTATCCTGTTTATATTTACTACTTTGATGATATTTATGATTCTCCTGAGTACCGTAAGAAAATACATGAGGGCATAAGTTCTAATATACACTTTATCAGCATACCTTACAAAACACCGGAACATATTAAGGAACAAGATCTTTTTTACAATAATAAGGATCTATGGTATGCAAGAACCCGTTTTCCGATAGCAAGAAAAGGCTATTTGCATATGTGTCATTTTTACAATAATCTTTACAAATATCCCAATACAAAATTTCATGAATATGATTACGTTATGTGTAATGACGATGATATGGGTTATGTAAAAGAATTATCAAATGATCCTATAGAAGTTATGGCAAATCGACCTGAGGATATTGGTTCAGGCAACCTCGCTCAACGATTGAAGGATGGTAAGATTGGTCAAGGGCACCTTGATACTCGATTTGGATTATGGTCATTTGTTAAGAGTTTTATTGCTGAAAATGGTATTGAACCAAAGTCACAAAAATTGAAAGATTTGTTGTTAGATCCAAAAGGAGAGGAGAAGTTTCACTTTCTACCTTGGGGTGGCACATTCGTATTCAAAACAAGGATATTTGAAAATGATTTATGGAAAAAATGGATCTCTGCGGTGAATAAAAATGGTGGTATCTACAAATATCGTTGGGGTGATATAGAGATCATTAGTTTATTTTATCATATGTACAGTAGTGAACTTATTTATGATTTGAGATATGAAAAAGATGGGTATATTGTAACTGGATTGTTTAGAAAAATACAAAATCTTGCTCCAAATGTAAAACATCTAGAAAGATAAGGATTAGTAATGAAAAACGAGAAAAAGATGATAAGAATTGTTCGTGAGTACGGTTCTTATTCTGAATATACCGAACATCAAAAGACAAAAACTTTAGATCCTGTAAGAAGAAGAAAATGGTTGACTGAGGAGTGGAACCTAAAACTTAAGACCTTTAGAAACTGTTTTATAAAAACTCTTGGAGAAAACTTATCTGGTAAGAAATGTTTAGGTATATGTGCAAGAACTGGACAAGAAATACAGGCATTTAGAGATTTGGGTGCTGATGCAATTGGTATAGATATAGTTCCATGTGAACCCCTAGTCATAGAAGGAGATATGCACAGTATTCCTTTTCCGGATAATTCATTTGATATAACTTTTAGTAATTCGATTGACCATTCACTCTATCCAGAGAAATTTATTAACGAAGTAAGAAGAATTTCAAAGCCTAATGCACTTGTTTTACTCCACCTTATGTTGCATCGAACTCCATATAGCCAGCGAAAGCAAGATTATGATATATGTGATATTGACGATAGCAAAAGTGTGATTAAATTGTTTGGGGATGTGGAAGTTTTAAAAAATAAAACTTGTTGTTATTTTAGTTCGAATTGGGAAATTTTACTAAGGGTAACAAAATGAATGTTCTTTACATTGATCCTAGAATGCGGGTTGTTGAAAAAGAGTACTCCTTCTATTCAGGTCTTTTTGACGAATTAGAAAAGATAACAAATTGTTACCTTTTTACAGGTGTTTGTAAAGATATTGCATCCGTTATCAAAATTTGTCCATTTGATCCAGATGTTATTGTATTTGGACTTGGGTTTTTTGCCCAACACACTTTTGAGAAAATAGAAGGACTAAAAGAACTCGATATACCAGTAGTTTGTTATATGTTTAAGCACCATCTTGATATACATGAAAAATTGTATTTTTTTGAGATAAACAAAGTTAGTGTTATCTTAACACCACTTCCTTTGTATAAAAGTTATGAGGAACAAACAGGATGTCCTGCGAGGTTATTTCCATATGGTACTGATCCTGATATCTTTAAGGATAGGAAATTAGAAAAAGTATATGATTTTGGTTTTAGTGGAGCACTACATGATTCAAAGCTTTATGTTAATGGATCTTTTCGTTCTGCAAACCTTCGTTCAAAAATTCAAAATTTAGTAAAACAACAAAAAGATTTGAAGTGTTTTTTAAATGGAAGTGATTCTATAAAGCCAAGGATTAATAGTAGAGAAGAATACGCAGAAAAGATAAATCAATCAAAAATATGGCTTTCAACAACGTCACCTTTTGGTGATATACCCGGAAGATATTTTGAAGTTGGTATGTCAAGAACCTTGATTTTTACTAATCCAATACCCTTAGAATACCGCGGTATATTACAAGATGGTGTAAATTGTATTCAATTTTCTGAAGACCTGAGTGACTTCTTAGATAAACTTTACTACTACTTAAAAAATGAGGATAAAAGACAGGAGATTGTTGACAATGCATATGAGTGTTTTCGAGCAAATCATACTTGGAAATATCGTGCAGAAGAAATGTTAAGAATTATTAAATCACTGAGTAATACGTTATGAAAAAAGCATTGGTTTGTGGTGCAGGTGGTTTTATCGGAAGCCATCTTGTAAAGAGGTTGAAGAAAGAAAAGTTTTGGGTACGCGGAGTGGATTTAAAATACCCGGAATTTAGTGAAACTTTTGCAGATGATTTTGTAATTGGGGATTTGAGAGATATAGCTATCTGTCAAAGAGTACTAGGTTATCCTTTTGATGAGGTCTATCAACTTGCTGCGGATATGGGCGGTGCCGGATATATTTTTACTGGCGAACATGATTCACAAGTGATACACAATTCTGCGATGATAAACCTTAATATAGTGGATATTGCGAGCAAGGTAGAAGTAAAGAAGGTATTCTATTCATCTTCAGCTTGTGTCTACCCCGGATATAATCAACTCGATTCTGATAATCCTAAGTGTTCAGAAGATTCTGTATATCCAGCTGCACCTGATAGTGAATATGGCTGGGAGAAACTTTTTAGTGAAAGGTTGTATCTTGCTTACAATCGTAATCAAGGTTTGCCGGTCCGAATTGCACGTTTCCATAACATTTTTGGTCCAGAAGGGTCATGGAATAATGGAAAAGAAAAAGCCCCCGCAGCACTATGTAGAAAAATTGCTGAAGTGGTAAATGATAGTTTTATAGAGATTTGGGGGGATGGAGAACAAACCCGCTCGTTCTTATATATTGATGAGTGCCTTGATGGCATTCGCAAACTTATGGATTCAGAAGTTACCTATCCACTTAACATAGGTTCTGAAGAAATGATAAGTATTAATGAACTTGCAAAACTTATTGCAAAGATTGCTGGTAAGAAAATTTCTATAAAGAACATCCCAGGTCCATTAGGTGTTCGGGGAAGAAATTCAGATAATCATTTGATTTATAGGAAACTTGGCTGGAGACCATCGAGACCTCTTAAGGAAGGACTCGTGAAAACATATGGTTGGATTAAGGAACAAGTAAATAATGAAGCAACAAGTTAAAAGTTATTTGAAAAGTCTTGTTGTTCCTAATTCTATCATAATTGAAGTTGGAGCACATTATGGTGAGGATACTGTAGGATTTTTAAGAAGTTTGAATCCCTCACGTATTCATTGTTTTGAGCCTGATCCAAGAAATATTTTTATTTTTAAGAAATATGTTAAAGATCCTAACATTTTTCTATACGAATGTGCAGTTTCAGACAAAGATGAGAAACAAGTTGATTTTCATTTATCTTATATTGCTAACTTCAAACCAAGATTGTTTGATAAGTATCATTGGATTGACAAAAAAGAATATGTTAATATGAAACTCAATGCTTCTGGATCTTCTTCTTTTGAAAAAGGAAGAGATATGCAAGTGTTGAATACAGTAAAGATTGATACTATACGTATTGATACCTGGGCGGAAAAAAACAAAATAAAGCACGTTGATTTTATGTGGATTGATGTTCAAGGTGCAGAGAAAAAAGTTGTAGAAGGATTTGGAAAACTTAGTATTAACTGTGTGTGGATAGAGTTTGGTGAAAATACCTATAAAAGTTACTTAGGAAGGCAGGAAACCATAGACTTATTTTCAACTATCGGTTTTGAAGTAGACGAAAAATATTCAGACAAAGACTCAAAAGGTGATTTACTGTTTTGGAAGAGAAAATGAAAACCCCCGTCGTTCATGTTACTTTTACTAATGGTATTGGAAACAATCTTTTTCAATTTATATATGCGAGATTGTTAGCAGAAAGCCATTTTGGAGTTGTATCTACTTCGATACCTGATGATGCAAAATATGTCATAAATGATTTTATGAGGTTAGGTATAAATCTTGAAAAACATCCTGCTTCTGGTTTGCCAGTTGTAGGGATAGATGACAAGAATGCATCGACAAAATTTTATACAAAGGAGTTTGATCATAATGATTTTAAGTTAAGAGGATACTTTGAAGATTATAGGCTATATGTAAACTGGCGGGATCAAATAAAATCTTGGTTTACAACAGTTGAAAAAACTAACAAAAATGACCTTGTCTTTCATTTAAGATTAGGAGATAGGTTATTCAGAAAAGTTCATTACCAACCAGGTATGAAAGTCAATCCATCTCAATATGTAAATGCGATTAATAGGTTTGAATTTGACCGTTTACACGTTGTAACAGATATGAAATCCTGGGAGGTCTTAACTGAAGAAAACTTGTCAAAAATGTCTTTTCATACACTTGGAATTGGAGGAAAAGAACTTCTTGGTACAGATAAATTTGCTGGCTATCAAATAGCAGTTGATTATTTTAACTCTGTTTTCGAAATGCTGAACAAATTTGAACCAGTTGTGCGATACAATCAATCGTGTTCAAACGACATTAACTATATAAGGTCATTTAATAAGATTCTTTTTCAACATAGTACTTTAGCTTGGTGGGCAGCATTTATTAGTTGTGCACGTGAAGTTGGTGTTTACGGACCATGGAGACCAGCAAAAGGAAAAAGAAATAAGAATTTAAGTCAAGTAGGTTTACCTGGATGGTTTACTTGGTTTTAAAATATTAAGAAAGAGAAGATGAATATTATCGAATGTAAAAGATTGAGTAACCTTCCTAAGCAGGAATGGATGAAAATCAAAGCCCTTCATGTACCTACAGAACAAGCAAAAACCTACAACTTTGAGGATCGATTACATAATTTAATTGACGTAAAGAAGGTGTTTGATGAGAAAAAGATACCTCTTTGGTTGGATGGTGGAACACTTCTTGGTGCATACCGAGATAATAATTGGATACCATATGATAATGATATAGACTTGGCTATTCTTGAAGAAGATTGGAAGAGTCAAGTGAAAGAATTGCGTAAGGTGTTTATTAATCTCGGATTTATTGTTCGACCAAGTATTTATCCAAAATTTTCTCGACTTACTTTGTTTAGAGAAAAAGAACAGATAGGTCTTTTTGGATGGTCTTTAGACCCTTCATACGAGGGAGGAGAATATAGGGTACGTCCAACAAATAGAATACCTATAAAGTTTTTTGAAAACAAAGAGTATATTGAATTTAAAGGAATGTCTTTTTGTGTTTTGAATCCAGTTGAAGAATACCTTGTTTGGCGATATGGTGAAAAATGGCAAATTCCGTTGGATTACCATGAAACAACTGAATGGACATCTGGAAATATGTGTAGAGATAGAAAACATTGGAAGAAAATCATGGGGAGCTATACTAAAAAATGAATACTAAACATGCGATTATTTTAGCAGCGGAAGTAGAAAGATATGAATAGGACGTGAAAAATGATTCTTGTATATTCGTACTATGTGTTAGATATGGTTCATAAAGGTCATCTTGAGATGCTTCGTAATGCGAAAGCGATAGCAGGTCCAGATGGGCGATTGATTGTAGGTATTCTAACTGATAAAGCAGCAATGGAGAAGAAGTCTAAGCCAATACTGTGCTTTGAAGAAAGGATAGAACTGGCTCGTAGTATAAGATGTGTTGATTTAGTGGTTGCTCAGAAAATGTATTCACCGCTTGAAAATATTCAGAATATCAAACCAGATGTACTATTAGAAAGTGATAGTCACGAATCGGAGTCAGATGTTATACACTTGATGTACGAGTTAGGAGGAAGGATAATAACTATTCCTTATTTTCCTGAACATTCTTCAACTCAAATTAAGAAACGGATAAGAAAGAATTGAGAAAATGGATAGTCACAAAAAATCAATGTTTAAAAGTTTGATTTGGCGTATCATTGGAGTGTTTTGGTTAGCCGGAATAACTTGGTTATTCACTCGAAACTGGATTACAGTTTCAGTCATAACTTTCACACATCATGCTATTTTTCTTGTTGTATTCTATCTACATGAAAGGGCATGGATAAAATCTAAATTAAAACCAAAAATTAAGTATGCTATAAAGGCTTTGACTTATGAAGTTATTTTGGGGAATATTATTCTCGGGTTGACTACTTACTTTATTACGGGTGATGTAAAACAAATGACTGCAGTAACTTTGACATATATCCAATCAAAATTAGTTCTATACTTCTTCTACGATTGGTTTTGGAGCGGATCGTTTACTATGAGAAAAAAGTAATCCACTTGAAGAAATGAGATCAGTTTATTATGTTTACAAATAAAACACTTCTAATCACAGGAGGTACTGGGTCTTTTGGAAATGCAGTATTGCGGCATTTCTTAGATTCTGATTTGAAAGAGATTCGGATATTTAGCCGTGATGAAAAGAAACAACATGATATGCGTTGTTTATATCAGAATGACAAGATAAAATATTGTATAGGCGACGTTCGAGATTATAGTAGTATCCGTTCAGCTTTGCAAGAAGTGGATTATGTATTTTGTGCAGCCGCACTAAAACAAGTACCTTCTTGTGAATTTTATCCATTAGAAGCAGTTAAGACGAATGTGTTAGGAGTTGAAAATACGCTAAATGCTGCTATAGATAACGGCGTTCAAAAGGTAATAGTGTTGAGTACAGATAAAGCAGTCTATCCAATTAATGCTATGGGCATGACCAAAGCGATTATGGAAAAGATTGCTGTGGCCAAATCACGTGTTTTAGGAGATAGGAAACCTACTATCTGCATAACTCGATATGGTAATGTTATGGCTTCACGAGGATCTGTCATACCATTATTTATTGGTCAGATGGAATCTAGTAAACCAATAACAATTACAGATGGGAATATGACTCGTTTTATGATGTCTCTAGACGAGGCTGTAGATTTAGTTATGTTTGCTTTTAATCAAGGAGCTCCTGGAGATACATTTGTACAACAAGCTCCGGCAGCTACAATTGAACAACTAGCTTGTATTTTAAAGAAAATATTCAATTCAAACAGTGAAATCATAACAATGGGAACCCGTCATGGTGAAAAGAAACACGAATCTTTACTAAATCGACAAGAAATGTCTCGAGCATCTAATATTCCTCCGTACTATAAAATTCCGTCAGATGCGAGAGGATTAGATTATAACAAGTACTTTGCAAAGGGTCAGATTCAATCAGACTACGAAGATTACACATCAAAAAATACTCATCAACTTACTGATCAAGAGTTAGAAAAAATGTTGTTAAATCTTGATTATATTCAAAATAGGATGGAGATGTAAAATGATTGAAGAATACTTTGACAAATTTAAAGGTGAAGCAGCATTTGTATTGGGAGCTGGTCCATCACTTCGAAAACTGACACCAGATCTTATTTCTCGTATGCCAGTTACGATTGCCATGAATTCAGCTATTCTCAAAGTTCCAGATCCTCATTTTTATATAAGTACTGATCCACATGTGACTTTATGTAAATCTTGGGAAACGGTGATAAATTCTACTTGTATAATAGTTCAAAGTGGTGCTAGTTTTAGGTATTATGAAAAGTTTACAGGAATAAATCCTATTGCAAAGATTTCTAAGAGTAGAATTTTAAAATTTTATCGGGACAAAGAAAATGGTTTGGATATGATAATGAAGAAGACAGGTCTGCATATACATGGATCATCTTCAGCTTTTTCTGCTGTTCATTTTGCATATTTATTAGGTTGTAGCCCAATAATACTAATAGGGTGTGATTGTTGTTGTGAAGATGGCAAAAAACATTTCTTTGATTTTCCGGGCCAACCTCAAGAGAGTCATAAATCTGAGTATAGGAAATTTGTGTCAGTTCCTCATCCATGGCGTGGTGATACCAGTAAACATTTAGATTCCCATTTAAAAGGTTGGAGAAAACTTAGACAGCAGAATCCAAATGTAAATATTATTAATGCATCAGGAGGTCTTATTGATGTTTTTCCTATGATGAGTATCGATGAGGTACTTGAAAGATACTGTAAAAAATGAAAGTATCTTTTGGAGATTAGTATGGGTAAAAAGAGAGTTGGGATAGCTGTGTATGGGTTAATGAGTTCCACACGCATTAAGAAAAAGCCTATACAAATGCTTTGTGGTCGTGAAATGATAGCCCACCAGATAGATAGGCTCAAAACAGCAAAAATTCCAGAGGTTATCATACTTTGTACGTCTAACTTGCCACGGGATAGGGTTCTAATTGAATTAGCTGAGAGAGAAAATATTGAGGTGTTTGCCGGTCCTGAAGATGATTTGCTTGCTAGATTGCTGCAGGCCGCAGAGGAGTATGGTGTTGATTATATTACTACCTCCTCTGCTGATAATCCTTTAACATGTGCTGAACATATAGATGTTTCGATAAAACATATAATTGAAAATGATCTTGATTATGTAGATGGAGAAGGTGTTTTACCTATTGGTATATATGTCAAAGTGGTTAAAATCTCTGCTCTAAATCTTGCCTATCAAATAAAAGATGAAACGGATACTAGTTTTTACTCAGCATACTTTACAAAAACTGAAGGTTTATTTCGGACAGGTAAAATTAAAGCTTTGCCATGGGTTAAAAATATAGACTATCGTCTCACCGTTGATACACCAAAAGATTTTGAACTTGCAACCAGAATTTTTGAAAAACTATATCATTCGGGAGAGATTTTTCCAATTTCCGAGGCGCTTATCTATTTACAGCAGAATCCTGAAATTAGGAATATTAATAGTCAGGTACAACAGATACCAAATCATGTTTTTCCTTTTAAGCTAAAGAAAGAATTTGAAAAGTACTTATCAAAGAGTTATTGTAATGCCTAATAAAATCTTATTAATTAGACCTGAAAATATATATGACCATTATAACTACCCGCCTTTGAACCTGATACATCTTGGGTCGAGTCTAAAGTCAAACGGTTATGATGTAAAAATAATCAACTGTGGATTAGAAAAGGATTTCTTGTCAAGTATTCGGGATAATCTAAAGGATTGTTTGCTTGTAGGAATAACTTTGTTGACTTCAGAAGTTCCTGGTGCATATAAAGTAGTCAAATTCGTAAAAGAAAACTCAGTTGTTCCTATCGTTGTAGGAGGTTGGCATTGTACCCTATTTCCTAATCAGATGGTAGATTGTGAATATATAGATTATGTTGTTATTGGTGGAGGTGAAGAATATATAGTAGAAATAGCTGACGCGCTTAGAGAAAACAAGACTATGCCTAGTAAGATATTTCAAAAAAGATGTGTAAATCTGAATAAGCTCCCAATTCCCGATTATGAATTAGATGCGAATATAGAGAACCATATAACAACCTTTCTCACCGATAAATTAGGTGAGTATGTTTCTCACCCGATACGATGGCTTCCGTATGAGACCAGTCGAGGATGTCCTTCACAATGCACGTTTTGTTGCAACGTGGTTACGGGAAATACCCGATATCGAAAGAAGAGCGCCAAGAAAGTCGTTTCTGAAATAGAGTATATAGTTAAGAAATACAATATCACCCACTTGAAAATTCTCGACGATAACTTCTTTCCTGATATTGAAAGGGTCAGAGAAGTATGTAAAGGGATAATAAAAAAGGATTTGCACTTTACGTGGGACGGAGAGTGCCGTGCGGATTACTTTAAAGATGGAATGTTAGATGATGAAACATTAGACCTCGCAAAAAGATCAGGCTTGGTTCAGCTCACCATTGGTATTGAATCTGGGTCGTTTACGACATTAATGATTATGAAAAAGGGCATAACGCCCAATCAAGGTGAATTTGCGATCAAAAAATGCAATGACTATGGAATAATAGCTCGATGTTCTTTTATTATTGAAATACCAGGAGAAACTATAGAGGATATAAAGAAAACGATATCTTTCGTTAACCACTTAAGGAAGCAGTACCCTTGGTTTATTTGTGGTATCCAGATATTTAGACCGTATCCAAAATGTGAACTTACAGAAAACTTGATTGAAAAAGGTTATCTCCTGGAACCTAAGAGATTTGTTGATTGGTCAGATAATGAAATTCTTAAGATTTATACTGGGGTACACGATATTAGACCATGGCAAATTGACAGCAAATATTCAACCCTAGCTGCCCACTATCAAGGTGTGGAATCAGGTTTTATAAAGAAACATATGTTAGATCGGAAGGTTGATATTCTAATCAACAAGATTTTTATGGGTATTGCAAGAATAAGAAACAAAGTCAGTTGTTATAGATTTCCAGTGGACAGGAAAATGTACTTAGCATTCCAAACCAATTTTTATAAAAGAATGAGAAAGTTAGAAATAGCTAAGAAGTTAAACTAGAAATGAAGGATACTAATGTGGTTTAATAGCCCAAATAAGGTTTATTTTATTGCGGAGTGTGGTCAAAATCATAATGGAAGTGTGAAAATAGCAAAGCAAATGATTGATATTGCAGCTATGCCAGTATTTGATCACTTCTCTGGAAAAATGCTACCGGGTATTGATGCGGTAAAGTTTTGTAAACGTGATTTGAATGAAGAGTTTACTGATGAGATGGCTAATCAATCTTACTCGTCTCCTCATTCTTTTGGTTCTACATATTTGGAACACCGCAAAGTTTTGGAATTATCAGTAGACCAGCATCGAGAGCTTGAGCAATACGCCCATTCCAAAGGACTGGATTTTATTGAGACATTATGCTCACCTAGCTGTATAGATATACTTGGTAAAGTTGAAGTAGATGTTGTAAAAATTGCCTCTCGTGATGTTACTAATATTCCTTTACTTCAGAAGATAGGAGGATCCGGAATTCCAGTAATGGTATCCTCTGGAATGTCATCTTTAAAAGAATTAGAATTAGCTGTAAAGATTCTTTTGGGCATCCCTAAACAATTAGCTATTTTACATTGTGTTTCCGAGTATCCGGCCCATTGTGAAAATCTTAACCTTCGTTCAATTCTATTTCTAAAGGAGCAATTTCCTAATTATAGTATAGGTTATTCAGACCATTCAGTAGGTATTATGATTCCATCTGCGGCTGTAGCCCTTGGCGCGACTATTATTGAAAAACATATTACTTTAAATCGAACGATGAAGGGTTCGGACCAAGGCGGTTCTTTAGGACCAGAAGGATTATGGCGTACTGTTCGTGATATTCGTAATCTAGAAAAATCTCTTGGGAGGAAAACTAAAGAGATTAGTCCGGCGGTGTTGTCTTGGAAAAAGAGATTGGCCCGCTCGTTAGCTTTGCTAGTACCGTTATCGAGGGGGCAGATAGTATTAAAGGACCACTTTTGTATGAGAAGTCCTGGGATAGGTTTGTCCTGGGATGAGCGACGGTTAGTTATTGGTAAAATGGCGAAGAGGAATATTCCTGCAAATTCTTTAGTTAAAAAGGATGATTTTGAATGAATAAAGTTGATTTCAAGAAAAAGTGTCAAGCTATAAAATTGGTTGTTGTGGATGTTGATGGCGTTCTAACTGATGGTGGAGTTTATTATAGTAAGAACGATACTGTGATGAAGAAATTCAACATTCGCGATGGCGCAGGGGTAGCTTTGCTACAACTATCTGAAATTCGGGTTGGAATTCTTACTACAGACACCTTCGGATTATCTAGTAAAAGATGCTGGGATATTGGAGTAGACTTTATATTTGACCGGATTAAGGATAAGCTAATTTGCTTAAACGATTATCTTCTGAAAGAGAATTATAACAATCAGGAAGTCGCCTATATCGGGGATGAAATTAACGATTACTGTCTATTAAGTAACGTCGGGGTATTTTTTGCGCCGGCGGATGCTAATATCGTTATTAAGGATAAAGCTGATTATGTTCTTCAAACTTTAGGTGGGCAGGGTGTTCTAAGAGAAGTGGCCCAAATTTTGCTCGATGCCCAAGGATGTTATCTTCAAGTTATTGACGCGTACACCAAAAATAATTGCAATAGATAGTGGAGGATTGGTCAACGAAACAGGAATATTTTATATTATGTTCTCAAGGATGTTGTGGTTCAGTACATGTACGAGATTGTCTACAGCAACCGGGGATAAATATGAGACAAACTTGGATGTCAATGTCTAAACTAAATATAATGTTTCATAATCAACATTTTAGGAATCCCCCTAAAAGTTTCAATCGTAAAGATTACAAAGTGTTATACATGTATGGAGATCCGAGAAATATATTACTAAGTTCTCTCAATAGAGTAAGGCCGGGACCAAAACCAGGAGTAAACCGTTGGAATTGGCATCTCTATTGTAAATATATGCAAGCCGATGTCGAATACTTTGGGGATTCTGAGGAAAGAACTATAGATCGACTTCTTCAAGATAACTATGATCCTCTCAGGCTGGAAGATCATTTTTTAAGTTGGCTAAATGTGAATGCTGAATATCCGTTAATGCTGTTGAAATACGAGGCACTTGAAGAACCAAAAACGTTTCAGCACGTATTGGATTTCTTCGAAGTAGAAGGAGATTATAGTTATGGTTGGAGACCGCGGGAAACATCCTATCTGAAATTGACTTTAGAGCAACAAGTCCAAATTACTGAACTATTTAAGGATTTACTAAAAATACAAGCAGAAATTCCTCCTGTTTACATACGGTAGGAAAATTTGTATTACAATTTTCATTATTGGTTGGGGAAACAAAATGAAATTGAATAAGATTAAATGTCCTCTTTGTAACCTGGAAAAGAAAACATACCGGTAAACTCATAAGAGTATTGATTTAAGAATTGGAGTGGTAATATAATGAAAGATTTCCTTAAAAATATTGAAAAAACCAGGAATACTGATAAACAGTTTGATTACTACCAGAAACTAAATGATTTCATTGAAAATAAAAGTACCAGTATGATGGAGAAAATGTCTTGTTTTCCCGTGTATGCATCTCGTCAGGTTATTACCTCTTTCATTGAAAAATATGAAATATATAAACTTTGTATAAATATTCCTGGAAGTATCGTTGAGTGCGGAGTAGCCGGTGGTAGAGGATTGATGGCTTTTGCCCATCTAAGTTCTATCTTTGAGCCATATCATTATACCCGGAAGATAATTGGGTTTGATACCTTTGAAGGATTTCCGGAGATTTCGGATAAAGATAAAACGAGCGCTGCCTATCATATGAAAAAAGGAGGGCTTCATTTTGATTCATATGAAATGCTATCTAAAGCCATTAAATTATATGATATGAATCGTACTCTAGGGCATTTGAAAAAGGTCAAACTTATCAAAGGCGATATTAGTGAGACTTTTCCAAAGTATCTTAAGAAAAATCCAGAGCTTGTTATAGCACTTCTTTACTTGGACTTAGATTTGTATAAACCAACTTTGGATACCTTAAAGTTGGTTGTTAGCAGGGTTCCTAAGGGCGGTATTATAGCCTTTGATGAATTAAACCATCCTGACTATCCTGGTGAGACCTTTGCAGTGATGGAAGCCATTGGTATAAATAATCTTCGTTTGAAAAGATTGGACATTAGTCCTATGTTATCCTACGCAATTTTAGAATAAATCGAAAGGAAAACGGTATGGCATTGCATAATAATAAGTTTTACATCTGGCACAATAATATGTGTATCACTTATCTAATAACGTTAAAAAAGTTTGAGCAGTTTTTCATTGCCAATGGCTGGCAAAAGACTGAGGAGCCAGCAGATTCTGATATTATTGTTATTGGAGCTTGTGCTTCTTTTTTGCCGTGGTTCGATATGTACGCGCAGAAGATAAAGAGTATTGCCCCTTTAGGTAAGAGATTGGTTGTTTACGGATGTCTGCCAATAGTTAATAGGAAGTTTTTCAATCGGGAAACGTCTGATGTGGAACTTGTTATTCCAACAAAGTATCCAGAACATATTGAACAAGTAATTGAAGATCCTAAGGTGATGTGGAATGATTTGTACGAACCTAGTGAATTTCGTAGAGAGGATATTGTAGATTATATCCCGGATAAACGGTACGTAATTATTCAATACGGTTGTAGCGAAAAATGTACTTTTTGTCCACATAGGATTGGTATAGGTCCAGAAAGGAGTCGCCCCAAGAAAGATATTATTAACCAAATTCGTAGAGATGTTACTGAAGGAGCCAAAATTATTGTGTTGGAAGGCAGCAATGCCGGCTCTTGGGGACTTGATTTAATGCCCAAGCAAACTTATTCGGAACTTTTAGGAGGCGTACTTGGAATAGCAGATGATTTTGAAATCTATATAGGAAACTTTGCTGCAAAATGGATTAATAGATATGGAGAATATTTAATACATCCAAGGATTACTGATGTTAAAGTACCTATTCAAACCTCAAGTTCGAGATTGCTGAAATTTATAGGGCGTGATTCGAATGTTAGGCATATTGGTCCAATATTAAAGAGGTTGAAGAAAGCTAATCCTCAGGTTGTACTTAGAACAGAAATTATTGTTGGGCTTCCTACTGAGACTAGACAAGAACTTCAAGAGACACTTGAGTTTGTGAGTAAGCATTTTGATAAGGTAGCCGTTTTTAGTTATGACTTCCATCCTAATACAAAGATGGCGAGGATGAACCTACCATTTTTTGATAATTCAGAGATAGAAGAGAAACTAAGGTATGCAATGGAATTTTTTAAGAAGGATTCTAATACCATAGTTCAATTTTGTTGTGGAGATGTTTGTTTTAATATGAGTGAGAACAAGTCCGCAAGGCAAAGTGTAGTAGACCGGATAATGAGGACATAAAATGAAAAAATTCTATAATTATCTTCGTAGTGAGTATTATCGATGGCATGTATACTGGTTTGTTAGAAGATTAAGGATTAACAGGTTAAAGTATAATGCTAAATGATATGTGAAGGAATAGAAGATGTGGGTGGTGTGTGGATATTATACAGGAACGACATTGTATATGGAGTAAGTTATCTTAAGTGAGAAGTAATGGATAAAAAGAAAAGAAAACCGAAGCCGTACAAATCTCTATACGATATGAAGATGGAGGAAAAAAAGGCACGCCCAAGAAAGGCGTGACCGGCTACTCGAGGAAAGAACAAAGGGACTGTTAGATTACTTAGGATCATACTGATGTGGATAACTTGTGCTTACTATACAAAAAATATTATATATGAGAAGCATGCCGAGAGTTTTGTTGAATCTATAAGACAGTTTAGTCTTTTTCCTTGGGTACAATAAGTTAGAAAGTATAATTATATAAGGAATACTATCTAAATTTTGTGAGATGATTAAGTGATTGAAAACTGGGAACAATACAAAGATTTAGAATACTATCCAGATAGAACTTGTGCTTGCGGATGTGATGGGAGAATAAAGGTACAATCACATCACAAATATTACGGCATTCCTAAGTATCTTCCTGGTCATCAAAGTAGAGATAGAAAAATATCCGAGGAGGATAGAAAAAAGCAGCGAGAGAGAATGACGGGGGATAAAAATCCTGCTAAACGATCAGAAGTTAGAAGAAAAATAAGTGAATCGAAGATAGGTAGAACTAAGGATAATGATGATGGTTATAGTAAGATATCAAAAGCTCTAACTAAACCTCAAGAAAAAAGAGAATGCGCATATAGAAAATGCACTGTTATTTTTGAAGTTTCTATTACTAGTAAACAGAGATATTGCTGTATAAGCCATGGACTTAAGGGTAAGCCCCCTTGGAATAGTGGATTGACTAAGGAAACCCACTTAAGTATTGCTAAGGCAGCAGACAAAACAGCAAAAGCCCTAATCGGTAGAACTAAAGAGAATGATTTAAGTGTTGCCAAAAGAGCAGAAAAAATAAGAGGCAGAAATAAAGAAAATGATAAAGGATATGCTGCGTCATCGAGAAAACAATCAGGAAGAACTAATCCAGAGCAGTCTAAAAGAATGGAGCAACTTTGGCAAGATCCTGAATATATTTCAAAACAAATGAAAGCTAGAGGTGTTTGTCCAAATAAAGCAGAATTATTCTTGGATGAGTTCTTCCAAGGTTTACTTCCAAATGAATATAAATTCGTAGGAGAGGGTAAGGACAGGGATTTTATCATCGCAGGAAAATGTCCTGATTTTGTAAATATTAACGGTCAAAAGAAAATTATTGAACTCTTTGGTGAGCATGTTCACGAAATAGAAGAGGAACAACAAAGAATAGATTTGTTTGCCAATCACGGTTACCAAACTTTGATTATTTGGTACAATGAGTTAAAAGACATGGACAAGTTAAAGACAAAGGTTTTAGAATTTAATAAAGTTTTATAGGAGGCTGTATGAGGTTTATTGTTTGCTCTTATTTTACGAAGGATAAAGTATATCCAAAACATGCAAGAAATTTAATAGAATCTTTAGAAAAATTTGGCATTACTCATGATGTTGTGTGTATTGATAGTCTAGGTTCTTGGCAGAAGAACACTCATTATAAACCAACATTTGCTTTGGAAATGTTGGAGAAACATTATCCATTGTCAATCGTTGTGGTGGATGCTGATGCAATTTTTTGTCGGTATCCAGAATACTTTAACAAACTTGATAACTGTCCTGAAGTCAACATTGCTGTACATGTACTTGATCATAGTAAGTACAAACGAAACCATCTTGTTCCGGAGTTGTTGAGCGGGACTATTTTCTTGAAAAATACGGCAAAAACAAAACAAATCATAGATAGTTGGATTCAAGAATGCAAGAAAGATCCTAAAATCTGGGACCAACGCGCATTGGATGTTGTTCTTAAAAAATGTAAATACCACTTACTCCCGGAGCAGTATTGTACAATCTTCGATTACATGTCAAGTGTAGAAAATCCGGTTATCAAACATTTTCAAGCCTCTAGAGAGAATAGAAGGGGGGTTACTACAAAAAGAAAACGAAACGTTTCTACTCCAAGAAGAGTTATAAAAAACGGTACTGTTCGTATTAGAAGAATATACTAAGTTTTTAGTATTTGAGGAAGTATTTTTTCAAAGGATGAGCAGGGAAGTATGTATAATAATGATGTGAGAAGGTGTAGATTACCTGGGAGTTATCCTCAAAGTTCAAAAATAAATCAAATCTGTTAGGAGATTAACTGATGTCAAATCGAGTGCTTGTAATAGGAGATTTACATTTACCAGCTGTGAGAAAAGGGTATTTACAATTTTGTAAAGATTTGTACGAAGATTGGGACTGTAATAAAGTATTATTTATTGGAGACGTGGTAGATTGGCATGCTATAAGTTTTTGGGCAAAGGAGCCTAATTGTCCTGGACCAGTAGATGAATATCAATTAGCAAAACTTGAAGTAGCAAAATGGAGTGAAGCGTTTTCTAAAGCTATGGTTTGTATCGGCAATCATGATGAAAGGCCATCACGATTAGCGAAAACTGTAAACATTCCAAATTTCATGTTGAAACCATATGGTGAACTGTGGAATACTCCTAAATGGGAGTGGGATTATAGATTTATTATTGATGATGTGGTTTACCGGCATGGTACAGGTATTAAAGGAGGTATTCATCCAGCTTGGAACATGATGAACAAAATCCATATGTCTGTTACAATAGGACATTTACACGGAAGAGCTGGAGTTAAGTGGAGTGCAAATAACTTTACTAGAATGTTTGCAATGGATACCGGATGCGGTATAGATGAAAAAGCCTTTCAATTTATTTATGGCAAGGATGAAGTAGTACGCCCGATTCTAAGTGCAGCAGTAGTTCTTGATGGGATACCCTATCACGAGATAATGCCTTGTGGTAAGGGTGAGAAATACCATGATTCAAAATTTTAGGAGAAGTAAGATATGTTTAGTAGCGAATCTTTAAATAGGGTGTTTAACTCTTTAGCAAAATTTACAGGTATGTTGACTGGGAAGGAAATTCAATTTCAACAAGTTGAACATATGGAAGCAATGACGACCGCTTGTGAGAAGATGAATAAGTTTTTTGATGAGCTGGCGGAAACTTTAAATAATCCTGCAATAAAAATGTTAGGGGTACTCGAGCCAGGAAAAATATATTGTCTTCAAGTGGATATGAATGGGATTTCTATGGATACCTATTGTGAATTAGCTGAAGAATTAGCAAAGGAAGGCATTCGAATTGCTGTTATTGACCACAATGCTAATTTCGTATCAATACCAAAAGGATACGAAGTAATTCAGAAGTAAGAAAAACAATTCATAATATGTCTCTTACTTTCTCGCTTTGGAATGGGGTTGGCAAAGGAAATGCTGGCTCCATTTCATCTTTTTAAAGCTTCATCAAGACCACAATCACATGCTCGCTTTAGCCTCTCTATAGATACATCTCGATCTGGTATCCAAAAAGTCCGCGAAGCACAGTTTATAGAATGTGTACCATACTTCCGCAAGTCCTCCTTAAGTTCTGCAATTCGAGCAACTTGATTTCTGTGTATCTCCAGTATCTTTTCTTTTGCAGATTCCCTTGCTTGATCCTTTGCCTTAACCAAATCTTCCCGAGCTTCCACTATTTCTTCACTTTTAACATCCATTGCTTTCTCCTTTCTTGGCTTTGGCAACAGCCGCTCTTGGAACTACAAACCATATTAGTACGAGTTTCTCAAGATCTTCTGCAATTTCATAGGTGTCATCATCAGTTTTGCAAAACGCGATAATCTTTTTTAAGTTAGTTTCAGCCATATCCATATCTTTACATGCTTCCAACAACTCATGCTGGGTATTATAACGATGGATAAGTTCCATGGCAGTGGCTTCATCTATAATATCTGTTGCTATTGGTGGTTGGTTTGCATTAACACGCTCCTGGGTTGTTATAAGAATATTTCCTTTATGTCCATGAAATAAGTCTTCCCGCATAGCAATTAGTTCATCTTTTGATTGTTTGTTCTCATTCATTTTAGCTCCTTTTAGTAGTTTTCTCAGGTAAAATTATTGGCTTCCAGTGAGTAATATCATATTGATTAAAACGCTTTTGAAAGTAAAGCCCATTTACTCTCCATCCATCAAAATTAGTGTAGTACCCTACTTGGGGCTTGCCTTTGAATACCAGCCAAACCTCTTCACTGCTTGTGTTAGGTGGGCCAAGAGGCAATACCGGCAATCTATCACTTACAGGTATCCAGTGATGCTTGTCAAGTTCGGTTTGAAGTTGCTCATAATTCTCACAGAACATACAGGGCTCACTTGCTGTTAATCCACCTGCTGGGTAATTATCTGCAATAGTATGTTTAGATTTTGGTTTTGGCTCTGTAAGATCTATAGCAAAGTTTACTATAGCTTCAAAATTTTCAGCCATAATGTTCTTTGCTTGATGAACACAACTAAAAGAGCCATGACGAAGTAACTCATCGACTTGGTCTTTTATCTGTATCAATTTATGTCTATCCACATCTATCTCCTTTTATTGAGAAGTATTGGTCCTTGGTTTCTAAAACTCTTCCTATTCCTATATTAGATTATCATCCATGGAGATGCCAAGTTCTATGCACTGGGGCCCCTTTTTCTTCTAAATTTTCTTCTTGATTGTCCAATGTATTCGTATTCTTGTGGTGCACATCCATTCCCTTCTTTGGTTGGATAATAAATCTATGCAGATACACAGTTTTTACCTTCCCATTCTGACGAATGGAGGTAGCAACATAATACACATCTGGTCTTGATTGTTTTAGATACCATTTGAATTTCTTTATACGAGAGTAGTTCCAATCATCAATGATTGCTTTTTTATCTGTATTTGTTAGGGTTAGTAGCATGACCATTTTGTTTATACTTCAAATAATGTTAAAGGTTCTTACGACATAATGAGAGGAGAGCAAGCCTTCTTTAGCGTTTTCTTAGAGAAAAGCATATCATTGATAGCATCTCCTCTCATTAATCCCAAAATAGGTGACTGACGGGATTTGAACCCGCTCCCACAGGATCACAACCTGTTATGCTACCTGATTACACCACAGCCACAACGGGTCGGGAAGGAATCGAACCCTCGGCCGCGGGGTTGGAACCCGTGATGTTACCACTACACCACCGACCCAATGAATAGAAGGAAAGCAGAGTGCTCTTAGCATTCCTGTAAAAGGAAGCACGTTTTGTAAAGCATCTCCTCCCACATCATCACTTCTCTACTTCTATTCCTCTTTTCCACATCTCATCCAAAAACTTTGTCTGAACAAACTTCTTAGCAAATGCGCCCACTTTCGCAGGTCGCCAATCAGTATGTCTTTTCTTATAATACACTTTCATATCATCATACAACTTCCGCCAGGGTTGAGTTCTATTTCTGATAATCTGGTCTGCAAAATTGTAAAGAGCCTGTTTCAGATACCTATTGTAATCAGGATTATCTTTTTTTGTTCTCATTCCAGCAAAATGACGCAGCGAATATTTACTTGTGAATCTAGAAAACCTTCTGATACTTCCGATAATCCCTCCGGCTGTAACAGCACCGACTCCTTTTATTCCACTCAAAAGATTGATCCAAAGCGGATGTTTTTCTACTAGTTTGAGAAGCTGTCCACTTATCAGGTTAATCTCTTTTCCAAGAGCTTCAATAGTAGTTTTCCTCTTCCCTATTATCTTTGCTACTGCTTTTTCTGATATGAGTAGTTCCATCTTGTTCCTAAAAGCGTGCAGTTGATTTTTCTTTCGAGTACTATCCTTAACAAGTTTGTTGTACTCTCTTGAAAGGATGCAAATTCTTAGAGTTAGTTTATCATCTTCTTGATACTCATAAAATTCTTGAGGTTGTTCTTTTGATAGCGAACCAATGACCTTTACATCACTCTCATCTGTTTTTTGAATTTTTAACTCTACTCTAAAGTCATGAACTTTTTTACCAGGAGTAGTAAAGACTTTATGGCCATGTTTTAGTGCCAGCAACTTAAAGGTATCACCTCCACCCTCTTCGGTATAGAAAGAATGTTTGCCAGAGAGTTTGTCAAAAAACTTATCAAAGGCTTCTCTTGTAGGAGCAATGCTTTTAAGTTTTTCAGTATTAATGTTGTAGATTTGAAATTTCTTTCGTACTGCCCAGTCTATTGCAAACATTCTTTACCTTTCAAAAGATAGGAAGAGGAGCATCTTATCATTAGCATTACATAGATAGTAAGCAAAAAGACTTCAGCATCCTCTTCCAGTTGAGTTACTTCAGTAAATAGAAGAATAGGAGAAGAACAGTTGAACCTTAGCATCTCATAATGAGAGCACTCCTGCCTTAGTATCTTCTCCTACACCATAATGGCCCAGGCAGGACTCGAACCTGCATGCCCGAAGGCAGTAGTTTCTAAGACTACCGTGTCTGCCAGTTCCACCACTGAGCCATAATATCTTTTCAGAGCAGTTCCTCTACTTCCTCTACTACCCAGTCTGGTAAACCTTGCAGTAATTGTTTTTGAATCTCTGCCGTCTTTTTATTACAATACTCAAGTGCTGAAACAATGTAAACTATTATAGTCAAACAAAATAGTATGCATCTAATTTCATCAGTCATGAAATTATCCCTCATTAAAGTTCTTTTCTATTGAGCCTTGAAATTATCCCATTGCAGATCTTACGATTCTTTTACTTTTTGGTACTTCACCATGATATCCACAAAAAATTCTTAAATCTGCAGATATTTTTGAATCACCTACAACTAAAAGTCGATGACCTGTGAATGTTCTACCATTACTAAAATGCAAAACAAAGCCACATTCATCTGATATAATTTTTACAAGTTTTGCATTTAGTAAAGGACTTAGTTCTTCTTTAATGTTTTGTATTGTGTCCATTTTATCTCCTTCTTTACTCTCTTTTGTCAAAATAATCTCTTCTTAAGTAACCAACTACTTTTTGAGATCACAGTTAATTTTTATGAGGCCAGAAGCTATAGGTGGCATACCGTTTTTATGGCAAATAAAACCATAATAGCAATTTCTCTTTTCTTGTTTAGTACCTCTGCATTTTTTGCATTTATTACTCATTTCTGATTCTCCTATAATTCATCTTTCATTTAATAGCGGAGACAAGAATCGAACTTGCCTAAACCTGCTTATGAGGCAGGTGAGTTCACCAGAACTCTACTCCGCAAAGCGGGCGAAAGGAATCGAACCTTCATTGTCTGGTTGGAAGCCAGACGTAATACCATTATACCACACCCGCAATAGCCCCAAGAGGATTCGAACCTCTGTTTCCGGGATCAAAACCCGATATCCTAGACCTGGCTGAATGATGGGGCAATAGCCCTGCCGGGACTTGAATCCGAATCTTTGGCTTGAAGGGCCAATATCCTGACCAATTAGACGACAGGGCCATGTTTCACTAATCTTTATAATCATTGCGCCTTTCAAAGCCATGAACCTTTAACAGGGTTGCTAAATCAGAACAATCTGGTAAAGTAATCTTAGCAACATACTGACCCTGTTTTTCAGTTTTTGATGTATTTACTGCTACTTGTTTTCCTTCAACTCTTTGTAACAAAAGACTTAGCTTGTTCTCCATGCCTCTTTTCTGCAAGAGTTTTAGCTTCCCAAAATTTGGGTACATCAATATCCGCAAGACGCAACCTTGTATTTAAATGAATGCCAAAACCTAAATCCAAGTTAACATCAAGGGTACTTCCATCAATGACTTTTACAACCTTTGCTAGGTAATACATTGAAAATCTCCTCACAAAATTAAATAAGCCTGACAGGACTCGAACCTGTGACTAACAAATTAGAATTTGTTACTCTATCCACCTTGGATACAGGCTATAGGCCTGACAGGGTTCGAACCTGCGACCTACCGGTTAAAAGCCGGTTGCTCTCCCAACTGAGCTACAGACCTTTTGGTGCAACTAATTGACCCGGGAGGACTTGAACCTCCAACCTAGCGGTTATCATCCGCTTGCTCCACCAGTTGAGCTACGGGTCACGTTAACAAAAAGAAATAGTGAAGTGCTATCCCATAGCCTATTATCTCTACAACTTGGAAAGTTATTTTGATGAGATCCTTTTCTAAACTTCCTGTTCCTTTGATTATTATTTCAAATAGAGTCATTCTATTCAGGCCAAAAAGCCCCATCTTCTTTTGTAATTGTAAATTTCATTCCTAGTTCCCCTTCTTTTTAAACCTACTAACAGACTCTCGGCGACGTTTTTGTCTTGCACGTTTTCTATCTTTCTGGTTTCCTTGCATTGGTTTACCCATTTTATTACCTCTTGAATATCTTCTTTATCATACTTATTGGACAATCAATACTCATTGCCATTATCTATACTAAACTTAGAACAAACCAGTCAGCCCGATTAGAAAAGCCGAGCCAAAGACTAAACGGAACTGTTATTATTGTTAATAGGTTAATTGATGTTATTCTCATCTTTGTCATCCTTTCAATATCAGAATAATTATTGTTCCTTATATATAAAGTATAAGGTATTTTTGGAGGAATACAAATGAAAAATTGGAAATAACCAAAAAATTTATACTTAAACTATACGATATTTTTCAACAACAATACCTTTTGAATTAACTATATCTACTTGGTCAGCCCCAGTTGGTTTTATTCTATCACCATATTTATCAGATACCTTTTGTTTTGCTTCTGCAAGAGTATCAGCTTCACCAATTAGAATTGTTTCGTTATCAAAAGTATCCCAATGGTATATTCCAAACTCTTTCGTATGTGTTATAGCCATAATTTTATCTCCAAGTATCTGTAAATATATCATACCCATCCATTTTTTATAGTATGATAGTTTCAAAGTAACCATATTGATTCATCTATACCCCTAACACTTCCAGAAGGCTACCTAACACCGCCTACTATGTATGTTCTGGTTAGATTAGTATAAAATCCTTAATCCTCGAGTAGGAGTCGAACCTACAACCAAGTGGTTAACAGCCACTCGCTTTACGTTGAGCTATCGAGGAAAAATTAGTTGGGAGCTTCATCGAATTGGTGATAAGACGTTCTCCACTCCCAACTAGTACATCTGGTAAGGCCTCCGTGCCCATTATCCTTCCTTATCGCTATTGGGGGTCTAGTTCATTTGTTTGTGGCATACCGGACAAAGTTCTGAATGATGAGCCAGATGTGCCGCTACGCGATCCAAAATGCCCTTTGAATTTGGATGCTCTTCAAAAACGTTGCTGTGAGTATCCACCTTCGTCAATATATTGTATATGTCAAATAAATTCTCAGCTCCGTCATCAATTAAAGTGCTCCGAACTTCTTTTTGCAACCTTCTTGGAACTGACGACTGTTCGAGAACTGAATCCAAAACTTGAGATGTTTTGTTGTCAACCTTAATGTTGCACAGTTGCTTAACTTTGTCCATCTCTGTACTAAAGAGCTTCCTGGATTCAAGTATTGTCCTCTGAAGCCATATACCTATATCCTCTTTTGAATTTCTTCGCTTCCACGACCCAAGCTGATGCTCAGTTGTGGCACCATTTGAACACCATTGACGGAATAAGTAGGGCGATACTCTCGTTGATGTTTCACCTGAAAGACTATGTTCTACTCGAATTCCTGAGTTGAATATATCAGGCTTATCTATATTGCTTTTCTCTATCACCACTTCTTCTGGTGTCAAAGCACTGAACTGAAACGATGCCGGGCCTGGCCATGCTTTATGATAACCAGCTATTGACTTGCCGAGCACACTCTCTACTGCATCGACAACGGCTGATATCTTTACATGTTTGAAATTAGCCTTTGGTATTGCCGCGATGGCGTTGTTCTCTATGGTAAGAAGTCTGAGTATGTTTCCGGCCAACTCAGTTTCGTACCAATAATTAAGATGGGGTACGACGAGTCTGCTAACTCGCTCTATTGGAATCTTCTTCAGATAAGCTCTTGGGAAACCGACATGTGCCAACAAAGTATCTAAGGCAGCAGGACTTAATGTAGTCTCACCTTTCTTATGCTGTATTGACGCATTACCCTCATCATCAAAAGAAAATCCAACTCCGTCACCCAATTCTATTTCCAACGGCTCCGCCACTTCGTAATCATTTACTTTTTGTAATAACTCTTCCCTTGTAATGACACCTTTTAGTTCTGAAACTGTACTCATTTTGTTTCCTCCAATAAAATTATGTTTGATTTTTACTTCTGTCTATGTAATTATACATTTAACATGATTGAACTCTGGATAAAAAATTAAAAATTTTCAGCAGTACATACATGTTTCATTTTAGCTCTTCTTCTAATCCTTGTAATATCGGATATCTACAATATCCCTCTTCGAAATGCTTTCCTGCTTGATCGTGAAATCTTTACCAGGAGAATGTGCAGAGTTCAAATTTTTGTTTTTCGAGCTTCTTTTGGGATACTGAACTACAAGTATCGTTGGTAGATCATCACCAACAGCAACTCGGTCAAAAACAGCATTGTTGGTTTTGATCATTGCAAATTCATGACCTGCTTTTTTCATTCTCATTTCCCATTTTTCCACCATTCTCATTTTTATATCTCCTAAATTTTTTACCGTTTCTCTTAGGCCACAAACAAGCTTTCAGAGCTTTGTATACTAAATGATAAGGACTTAAAGTTCTTCTATGGTGCTCAACTCTACCTAGCTTCCATACTCCTTTTCTATAGGCGTACTTATCACTATGCAATAATACTGTGTCATAGTTTCCGAATTCAGGATTACCCGTACCATCATTGACTATTTTGCAAACACCTATGGTACGAGCAAGTTCTTTACTACCAAAAGGCCATATTTCTATCCGAACGACTATCATTACTTTCTTCTCTGTATCTCCAACATTGCTTTGTGTAATGGGCAGTGTTTACAAAGTTCAGGTGTTCTATCTGCTCCTATTGCAATTAAATGGAAGCAATGCTTCTTAATAGAAAAATGTTTTGGATAATCTCTTTGATCTTTTTCTATCAAAGATGCTATGTAATAACTTATGTCATCTTCATACAGGATTCTAATACGTTTGAACCTATGGGCAGGTGACTGATTTTCACCTCTATAAGGTCTTGTATAAGCTGCGTAAATTGAACTTTTATCCAACATTTTTCACACCTCCACTTTCTGTTTTAGTACTCTGTCAATAAATCCTTGTCTCAACTTCTCTCTTGTTTCTTCTGAAAGTTGCCGCTTAGGCAAATATTTTACTCTACCTTTCTTGAATGCCCCTTTAAGAATTTTAGCAGCTTCCCTTCCGATTACATGCTCAACAAGTTCCAAAAATGTTCGGGCAAAAAATCTTCCGTGATGACTTCCAGCACCCAACTTCTTGGCTATATGGGCAACTTCGTGTAGAATTATCATCATCCTTCGGCTGTCTTTTGAAAATCGAATAATCCCAGAACAAATTTGAGCAGATGCTCCACCGCAGCCTTTTTTATCTTTTACTTTAATAGAATGCTGACCAAAACGCTTTCTAAACCAAACTGATGCTACAAGCTTATCGACAAACTTTTGAATTTCTTCTAATGAGAAGAGTCTCCCAATCTCTTTCCCTATTACAGTTTCCATTCTTACTTCTGCATGCACCTCAGCATCATAAAGTTTCTGCCTCTGTGAATCATTCTCACAGTATTGGTCAGGGTTATTTTTCCACCTCTCCGGCGGAAGTTTATACCAAGCTATGGCTTTTTGATTCATAAACATTCTCCATCTAATGCTTGCTCATCTTGAACATGTGCTATAACAAGCTCCTTGTGTTTCTCGATTATCTCTTCTGAGATGCCTTCTTGCAACATTTCATCTTCAAACTTCGCAAGATCAACCCGAGATTTGTAGCACGCTACGGGTTCATCTAGTCCTTCAAACCAGATGTTATAAAACCCTCCATGATAATGCTTTTCTCCGAAATCATCAATCATTCTTATTCTTCGTATTGCCATTTTTAGGTCTCCTAATATTGTTCCTTATATATAAAATATAATATATTTTGAGGGAAATACAAATGAAAAATCAAGATTTTCCAGTTATTTTCGTATTTTATCGTGGATACTCCTCCTCAACTCCATTTCTCTATCATATGATATCTTAAGTGTTTTTCTTACAAGTTTTCTTCTATACTTTGTTGATATGTTTATGAATGAGAATATCATTTTAACATACTCCAATTCATCAAAGGAGAAGTCATCGATGATAAACCTTGTGGATACTATATCAAATGCATTGTGTGAAATTTTAGAGGTTTCAATTAGAAGTTTATTCCCAAGTTCTACTCCAGTTGTTTCCTTACTTCTATAAGACCGTGAAACTAAATCCCCAAAATGTTGTCTAAGGCACCTAGTTAGAAATGACTTAAAAGAACATCCTCTATCCTCCTCATATACCTCTTTCACATTGAGAAAGACTATTGTCCCTTCTTGGGTTAAGTCTTCAATATCACAATTAAGGGGCTTTTTCATCTTTTTTAGGGCAACGCGTGCATGATTTTTAATCAAGTTGGTATAGGAATCTATTGTTTCATTCATGATTAACTTCCTGAATAACTCCGAATTTATCTATGCTGAGATTCCAATCTAGATATATCTCCTCACGCGTTTGTTCAACTTCCAGGTTAAAAGGTTTAGGGGGTTCTATACCAGGAGAAAAAAGTACTCGGGTATAATCAAAACCTCCATCTATGCTAATTGTTCCACAGGAGCAAGAATGGCAATCATGGCGTGCTCTACTAAATATTACATCTCCGCACTTTGGACATTTAATGGCTGTTACTTGTGTCATGTTTTATCTCCTTCATTTATCCATAGATTAAACAAGTAAGGTAGCAGACTAAAACTGCTCCAATGAATATGACTAAGCCAAGTAGAAAATTCCATGCTGTTTTTGAGAGAAAGTCAGGACACCACATCCCCGCTCCCATCATAGAATGATCCTTACATTTTCTAATACAATCGGTACAATTATGATTAAATTTCATTATTTTTATAAATCTTTCTCTCGTCATTTTTCGATCCTTTCATTTTTAGTCTATTTCATCAACAAATTTACCGACATCCAATGCACCTTCTGGTAATTGAACCTGACCTTCAACCCAACCTTGTCAAATCCTCTAGGCAGCCCTAAATAGACTCGTCCACCAGGGATTATAGTAGTTCCAGGAACATGAGCTTCGCAGTGAAAGTACGGATGTTTAACATCATCAAACATATTTTCTTCTATAGGTTTGAATGAGGAGCATTCATCCGCAGGGTGAGTTCCACATGAACATCCTGGACATTGAAATTTTGAAATCATGTCTAACTGTTCTTGGTTCATAATTTATCCTCTACAAACTAATTCTTTCAATCTTTTTGGTTTGTCATCAAAGATAGCTCCCTGATGGCACTCTAAATGAATATTCTTTCCAATAATTGCAGGATTCTCATATCCATATATCCTTATTAATTTACGAATAGTTTGGACCAATGGTTTATGCTGTTGGCTTAATGCTATTCGCTTCATCTCGGGTGTTTGCCAATCACAAACTTTTATGTGGCGAGAACCTTTGAAATTTAGTGCTCTATTGAAAACAATACACCAAGTAGGAACACCAAATTTCATAGCATCGGATAGTGGTTTGTATTTTCTTGTAGCATCAACTATTGTAATCTCTCCACATTGAAGAAGATGGATAACCACTTTGATTGGCATAGCATCTATTCTGAAGTAGCCATAAGAAGCATGATGTCCGTAGCAACTCTGGAAGTAACAGATATCATCATAGGGTAGGTACGCAAGTCCGTTCATCATATTTGCAAGCCGTATCATTTATATCCCCTAACCGTGCTTCTTGTATGCTCTGGTGTAACCCGTACGAGAATCTTTGGTTAAATTTTTGATTAGTTTTCGTCTTTCCATCTTTCTTTCATGGCTTGATTTCTTTTTCTTTGCGGCCATTTTATTGTCCTCCATACATCTTTCGTAGGTTTATTGCATTAACAACTACTTTCTTTTTAAGCTCTGCGTAATTTACTTGTAGAAAACGTTCGTTAAGTGGTGATTTACCTCGTTCTCCAATAACACGTTTTACAGGAGTTAGGAGATAAACATCTTCTAGAGCGAAAACTAATTCTACATCATTAAAGTTGAATTTCTTACTAAGTAGTTTAGCAGCTTTTTCCAATATCTCAGAATTGGAAAGACCTGTTGGGTCGAAGTCTAGTATCTCATAGTGGCCGGTTACCCGCCAACAAAATACACACTCAATCATTTTTCTTCTCCTAACTATATTTTTTCTTTCGAGCTCGAGTAAGATCATTAAGTTGAGGAATAGAAAGTTTAACTACGTGTATATTATCTGTTATGGTTTCAAGAATATCCTCTTCTCTCATCTTTGGTAAGAAACGAAAGTGAATGTTCTCATGGTTTTGATATAGAAAATGCTCTACTCCATCACTGCTCCAACAACTATCATGATAGGCTATACATTCCCATTTTCCACTTCTTTTTTGGATATATACTCCAACATAGTTGTATGGAGCATGTATTAGCATTTGCATTGACACTCTTTCTATCCTGAAAAGCACTAATAATGCTTTTCTTTCAGATGGCTTCCCATCAGATCCAATGTCACCTTGCCATCTACCTACTGCTCGGGTAAATGATTGGCAGATAACATCTCTAAGCATATACATAAAGTTAATCATTTGTATCTCCTCAACAGCAACATGCAATAATTTGTTTAACCAGTTTAACAACTGCCATTGCAGCTGATTGCCAACCTACTATTGTAATAGCAGTGCCTGTAATTATTCCAGCAATAAATTTTAACATAGTAAATTCTCCAGCAATTTATTCTCCTCAACATAATGAAATGTAAGCCGCAATAGAAAGAATCCAAATCTCACGTCTAAACGATAACGAATAGAATTTTGTCATGATACTTTTCATTTTGAGTTTCCCCAATATTTTATTACCTCTTATATTTAAAGTATAATATACTTTTGGAGAAATACAAATGGAAAATCATAAATTTCTATTTTCTTTTTCCTTGTGATGTTTCCCTTCATCGTGGTTAGGCCCACGTAATTTGAAGTTACAAGTCGGACAGTACTTTCCACTAGTTTTGCCTATGAGCGGTTGTCCTCGTAATTCCGGCCTACAATATAACGTACCCTGATTTGAGTTGTTTTGGTTTGACTTTTTCATGATTCAACCTTTCATTTAGTTTACTGCATCAGTTCGGCAATTGCTTTCATTCCTACTATTCTATCGGCTAATGATTGTTTGTTAAATCTTTCCGCTGTTGGGAGTTCTCGACCAAATAGATTGTACAAATAACTGGCTTCATCAAAACTTAGTAGACCCCCTGCATGTGCCTGTGCTTGCTTATTCTGAAACATGATGATCATCTCATCATCTACAGTAGCAGCTTCATCTGCATGGTTAAGCTTTTCTGAACTAAGAGCATCAAGCCTTTTCTGAACTGCTGGCACTGCTTCTACCAATCTATTTCTTGTATTTTTCTGTGTTTCCATTGCATCTCCTTTTTTAATTGTTCCTTATATTTAAATTATAATATATTCTTGGAGAAAAACAAGTAAAAAATAAAAAAGTTTTGAAAAAGTTCTGGGGGTAAAGAGTTAACAGTGTATAATTATAATGAGTGATATTAATAATAGATCCTATAAAAAAAGAGGTACTGTATGTTAACTTTAGTAGCGGGGACCGACGAATGTGGCTTCGGCCCGATCCTGGGGCCACTTGTGGTGGCTTCTTCAATTTTCTTAGTTAGAGAAAATCCAAAAGATGATATGTGGGTCCGACTTCAGGAAAGTATTGGAAAGAGCAGAAAAGGTCTTAGGAATCGAATACTAGTTTGCGACAGTAAAAAGGCCTATAGTCGACAATCTGGTCTCGGGCACCTTGAACAAACTGTGAGAGCTTTTCTTAATCAACTCCATCTAGAAAGTGTACCTTTCTCTAGTATACTACCTTTGATATCCAATGATATTATAACACAAGCTAAGAAGTATCCCTGGTATTCACAACTATACGATGATTGCATACCAGAAATAGGTCAGTCTACTTCAAATACCTTAATGGAGAATATGAAACGAGAAGGCATTGAATTTGTAGATTTTCGTTGTTGTTGTATAGATGTTGCAGAATTCAATAGAATAGTTGGTGATACTGGAAACAAGGCCACTGCAGTAACTTCTTCAGTTCTTAAGCTAATCCGACAAATCATTGCTCTTGCCATATTTTGTAATGCAAAGAAAATTGTGATATATTGTGATAGACTTGGCGGTAGAAAGTATTATGGAGATATGCTGGGGATTCTTCCAGGTTTCAAGATAAATGGAAGTGATGAATCAAATTGGCTTTCTAAATATAAGTTAATATCGAGTAAGCAGGAGTTGGATATCCAATTTGAAGTTGGAGCAGATAACTTACATTTTCCAGTAGCCTTAGCCTCAATGGTGGGAAAGTACATTCGAGAGAAAGTGATGCAGCACATGAATGAGTATTTCATAAAACTACAGCCCGGACTGAAGCCAACGGCAGGGTATTGGACAGATGGGTGGAGGTTCTTGAAGGATTTGGAAGATGAGACGTATGAAAAGTCGGGGTTACACATCCATGACATCCTGCGGATTAAATAATGATGTATTCAATAGGTTTAAATATCCAAAGTAGAATAGGTAGGATTGTATAATTACAATGATAAGGATGGGTTAATTTTATTTGTGGAGGTATAAAAAGATGAGATTTCCATGGGATAGGTATGAAGAATTACCATTATCAAAACGCAATACGTTGCAAATATTTATTACTAATAAATGTAATTTGAAATGTGATGGTTGTTTTGCTCGAAATATAATGGCAGAGAATGATGAAGATCTGTCTATAAGTGAATATCGTATTGCAATAAGAAATGGGATAGCAAGAGAAGTAAAACAAATAAATATCCTTGGCGGAGAGCCATTACTTCATTCTAAATTAGATTCTATGTGTCTTTTCAATAGGCGACATGAATTGAAAACAACTATCTATACTAATGGAATACGGCTTGAGAAGTATGACATAAAATATTTCCATGATGCAAAGCTCCGTGTTTCGTTGGATAGTTTCATGAGAACACAAAAAAGTTGTACAAAATTGCTCGGAAAAGGTTGGATACAATATATAGACGCTAATTTTATGACAACTACTAAAACTTCAGCTGATGAATTAGTTGCATCTGCAAAATTGTTGGAAGCTTATGGTTGTAAAGTTTTCTTTATATTTAACAAGCAAGAACTGGAAAATGAAGAGCAAGAATTTTTCAATTCTGATGATGAATCAATTTTATCAGTGCTTGAATACAAAAAGTTGGTGCATGAATTTTTAGAGATGTATGACGGGGACATGGAGATTCACATTAGCAAGCGTGGTGTCTTTGAAAGCACATTGTCGCTTCCGCACAATAAATGTAAATTTGCTAATTACTTCATTGGTGGGAAAATAATTCAATGTCCTTATGATGTTGTGAACTTAAAATACCAAGATGATTATGAATTTGATAGTCGTTATTGTCAACAGAACAGTACTTGCTTGATGAGTAAAATTATTGTAAAAAGGAAATAAAATTGTGATGGGTGAAGAAAAAGAGGTAATATCTCAATTCAAAGATGAGTTTGGATTTTTAAGTAACTTCCATACTTCTCCTTTTGTTTGGAAGGGATTTTGTTGGAATACCGTTGAGCATGCTTTTCAAGCAGCCAAAGCAAAATTAGTTAATGACCCTTGGATAATTAGAACTGCTAAAACTCCAGCCAAGGCAAAATGGTACGGCGGAAATATTAAAATACGAGAAGATTGGGAACAAGTAAAAGTTTCAATAATGACCGAACTTGTTTGGCTTAAGTTTGATTACAATCCTACATTGAAGAATATGTTATTAGATACAGATTCAGCAGAACTTGTAGAGGGAAATTACTGGCATGATAACTTTTGGGGAGATTGCTTCTGCCGGAAGTGCTTGAACCAAAAAGGGAAAAACATGTTGGGGTTTATATTGATGAGAGTTAGAGACGAGATAAGTAAGGAGGTGAATTGATGGTAGATCTGAGAATAGATGCTTTACTATCCGTATTAGATTTGACTGAAGATGAGCAGAATATATTCTTGAGGAATCATTTTACAGAATTGTATTTTAATACTGATAAATGGCCATATTGGTATGGTGTTTGTGATATATTACATAGTAGTGCTTTATCAGAACGAAGAGTTATTCTTGCCGATCTTGCCTTTCGGTTGAGAGATGAACTTCATTATGTAATTGGAATGATGGCCTGGGATAAGGCTTGTTGGGAAGTGTGGGTACACGAGAAGAAGAGACAAGATAGTAACGTTTTTGAGAGAGAACATCTATCATTGGATTGTAGAGAAAAGTATTGTTATAGTTATATGGCTTCCTGGGCACAACCCATTCATTGGATAGTTGCAGCACTAATTGCTGAATTATTTGTAAGGGAGGAATGATATGGAAGAATATATTCCTACCTGTTTGAGAAAAGATGAACCTAAGCTACCGAGGAAAGTATTGTACGGAATTGGTCAGGATGATGGCAGGGGTGGATATGGTATTTGGTGTGGACCTGTTTGTTTTGAAGAAACTGTATTGGAAACTGTAGGACAAGATAACAACTCTGTTATCATCCGTTTCAATGTTGATGATGTGGATAGAGTGATTTGGCGGTGGAAGGATGATCGGTGGGTGGCAGTTGGAAAGATTGGAAGTGGGAGAATAGAAGATGGAAACTAAAGAAATTTTTAAGGAGATTTATCCTTTCAGCCCCCCAAAAATTCCTAGAATGTGTATATATGCACTTTTTCTAGATGGTAACATAGTGTATATTAGTCAATCTAATGTCGGAATTCGGAGAATCCTTAGCCATGCCATTGAAGGAGAAAAAGAATTTGATAGTTTCTCCTGCTTCGAAGTTTATAAGAAAAATGCAGCGGATATCGAAGCCGAGTTGATCCTTAAGAATACTCCAAAATACAACAAAGTATTACATCCAAACAATGTATATACGTCAGTAAATGCGTTGAGAGAACGACACGGTATAAAGAGATGTCCGTTTAGAAAAATTCTTCCGCATTTAGAATTGAAAATTTTCATGTTAAAATCAAGAGCATATTGTAAAATTTTTGATTTTGAGAGTAAACTAAAATCTTATCTTTCAAAAATGTCAACATAGAAAAATTAAAAATAGGTATAAGGAACTCACTTTATGGATCAAAATGACAACCGACCTAGATATTATTCTGTGATTCCTGCCCGGGTGAGATATAACAAAGCACTTCCCCCATACGCAAGATTACTTTATGGGGATATAGCATCTCTTTGTCATCAGGAAGGCTTTTGTTGGGCAAACAATAAGTACTTTGCTAAACTATATAAAGTTACTGAAACTTCAATTTCAACTTGGATATCAGCTTTAGTAGAACAAGGTTATATAAAGATAGAGGTAGAAAAAGGAAAATCTCGACATATCTATATTAAAGAAAACTTTAAGACCTCACAAAGGGATTCTGAAGAGGCAATAAAGGAATCTTTAAGACCTCTTAAAGGAAACTTTAACTATAATAATAAAGATAATAATAAAGATAATAATAAAAATAGTAATATAACTGCAGTTCTCGATTCCCTTTCTAAAAATAAACGTCATCAGGTAGAAGATATTTTTGAGTTCTGGAATTCTTATAAGAATCCTGGAAAGTGGCAATCTCATAATAAACTAACTTCTGATATGGTATTAGCCATTACAGAAAATCTTAAGTCTTACTCTATAGAGGATATCTGTCAGGCCATTAACAATTATGCGAAAGTTTTACAAGATGATAAGTACTATTGGACTCATATATGGCCACTGTCGGTTTTCCTTACAGTGAAGGATGGAAAGTATAAAGATGCTCCTAAAAAATGGATTCAAAAGTTTTTATCGGAAAATTATGTTCCACAGAACTGGTTGAAAACAAAAAATGGGGGATTCCAAAACTATTCAAACAAATCTTCTTCCCAGAAACAAGAAGAGCTACCTCCAGATCCTGATCCAGAACTAACCCAATTGATTATGGGAAAATTCAAATGTAGGTACAATCCTGGTGGGGATTTCCCTAACTTTACCGCCCAGAAACATTTTCGTTTGATAAGTACTAAGGCAAAGAAAAAATATAAACTTAACTCCATTGGTCAAAAGAAGAATTTTGTTGAGGAGTTTTTCCAGATAGCTCAGGACACCTGGTCTTCCAAGGGTGATGAAGTAATGCCCTGGGACTTATCAGGTAATCTAATGTGGGATTATAAACTGCCTCAATACTACCAGAATGTGGGCATACCAGAATCTACGATTGGAGAGATTAGTGAGAATCCATTACCCAATTCCGAGTTGGAAGTAGAAAAACTTCCAACTTTTGGAGATACACTTAAGCATATAGAAATTGGAGAGGGAGATAATCCAGAGTTGGATTGTATCACTAGTGTTTAGTAACAAACAAAGACACACATGGCTTATTGGCGACATGCATTTCGGCCACATTAGGAGACAGAATCAATGGGTAAAAAAGAATTGAGCAGTGTAGAAGTTATACATCTAATCCAGGAGTTAAGAAGACTAGAAAAAGCAAAAGCTTCAAAAGAAGAGAGGTGGGAAGTATTCAACAAAATACCAGGAGAATTCAAGATCAAAATTTGTCTGGGTTGTGGAGGCGATTATGAGAATTGTGATTGTCCAGCTGGTAGTGCTGAAAGATTAAGAAGTAATACTGAGATTGCGGGATTGCTGCAATAATTACTGGAGATGGACGAAAGAGTCAAAAATTCTAAAAAATCTTGATTTTTCATTTGTATTTCCCTCAAAATATATTATATTTTAAATATAAGAAGAAGTTATTTTAGGGAGGAACAAAGCAATGGCAAAACAAAAAAAGTTAATACCTCAATTAGATAGATTTGATGAGGAAGCCGAACGAGAAGGAGCATCAATCGAAAAGTCAAGTGAGGTTAGGCCAAAGAAAACTGCCAAGAAACCAAAAATCAAAGCCGTGGATTCGAGAACATTGGATGAGTCATTTGACAGACATTACGGATACAGCGGCTATACTGCTAAGAAGGAGGATCAAAATGGATAATCAAGTATATTATGAAAAGTCGGATGGCACTTGTTTGTGCTTCAAGCATGCAGTGAAAGCTGTTATGGAAAAGGATGAGACGATATATGCCTATGCCGATGCTGAGACTTCTAATCCTGCTGTTATGGGGAGAGTATCAGTATCAGGAGTATGCTGTGAATGTTTTCCGGAAGAGAAGATTGAGGAAGAGGAGGAAGATGATTACTAAGGATGAATTTATAACAAGATTGTATGACTTAGTTGATACTGTGGAACATGCTGACCAAGAGAGTTTTGATGATGGGGAAGTAGAAGATTTGGTAGTAGAAGCGAGGATACCAATAACTCGAAGTAAGGAGGATGAAGATGAATGCCATCGAAAGAGATATTAGAGTGCAGATAGTAAATTATATTCGAGCACTAAAGCGACAGCAAAGAATATACATCACTGTTGATCTTGCTTTGCAAGAGAGATGGTATAGATACTTTGTTTCTACTTGCAAACAGATGTTCAGAACTTACGGACATTTACTTACCAACAGCCAATATGAAGAGTGCTTCAATATTCTTTATGGTGAACAATGTAATACTTGAGGAGGTAGAAGATGAATAACAAAGTGAAGGATAAACCAAAGTTGTCAACAAACATTGATAGCAGTGAAGTAATCAAAAATTTGGGCAATCTATCAAAACTTATAGAAATATGTGAATCTTATCAGAAGGAGCTTGGTGAAGTCATAGAGCAAGCATTCCTTAATTGCCTGGATTTGAAGGAAAGATATGTTGAAATACAGCTCAATCTTGAAGTGATGACAAAGAAGAGGTGTGAGCTTATTGAAGTGATTAACAAAGCGGTTCTTGAGAGTGGGGGATCAATTAAGGGCGAAAAGCTGCAGGCTGTTTTCTCCAAGGGAAGAATAACTTGGGACGCAAAATCACTTAGTGGCTATGCCCTCGCTCATCCTGAAATTAATGAACTCAAGAAGGTTGGAAAGCCCTCTGTTAGTATTCGAGAGATTAAAAAGTAAGTTGAATTTCATAGAGTCAAATTATTATGGGGGAGATGTTAGGGATGCAATGCTTCTCTTGCTGAGAATGCTAAAGAGCTTTTGCTCTCCTCCCAGATGGCTCTTAGTAGCTCAGGTAGTGAGAGACCTGCCCATCAGCATTTAGAAAAGGTGAGGGAAATTATGAATAAAGAAAAACCATTAAATAATGAATGGGATGAAGTTAAACGTCATCTTATTAGAAATCAAGTAAGATTTAATAACATGAAAAAGGAAGTAGGTGAGAATATGGCTGACCATGGAAGACAGCAATATTTTACAGAGTTTGAGACTAAACTTATGGCTGATAGTGATTCATTCATCATAAACAGTCTTTTGATGCATGGAATAGATTGGCCAACTATCTTTAGTCTTCTATGGGGAAATGATATGGCTACCAGTATACAATTTCCATCAGAACTTAGGAAGATTGCGGCTGATATCGTTCGAGAGAAGGAGAAACTTGAGCAATCTTCTGATTCTGAGGAAAAACAACTTCATAGCATCATTATTGATCTTCTAGGAGTGTTGTATGAGAAACAGGTGAATGATACAGTTGAATCTGTAAATCAGACTGAGAAGTAAGAGAAATTATTTATGCCAACTTATGATTACAAGTGCGATGGTTGTGGTCATACTTTTGAGTTATTTCAAAGTATAACTAAGAGACCTATTCGAAAGTGTCCAAAATGTGGGAAACGAAAATTGGTTCGATTAATTGGATCAGGTTCAGGAATAATATTTAAAGGCTCCGGCTTTTACTGCAATGACTATCCGAGTGATGGACGTAAGGAAACTGCTAAAGAGAAACAAAGTGATACAGGATGAAATTCAAAATGAAAAAGAAAAATAGAGTCAAGACGTTGAGATTGAAAGTGCAAGACGATAAGGTCGCGACTAAACAAAACGTGAAAAAGCTTGCTAAGTTTTTGAAAAGGTTGATGTGTGAATAAAAAGGATAAGAATAAACAGCATACAAAGTTAAGTCCTGAGCAAGCTGAAAAACTTAAGCCTACTTTGGATAAACTAGGTATCGAAATAAAAGTTGTTTACGAAACTAAATGTGAGCTATGTGGTAAGAAGTTCGCATCAAAAGATGAAAAACAGCTTGATAAGAGACTTGAAAAACATGTTGATGAAAAGTGTAGCGTTGCGAAGTGGATAAGAGGTGCTGAGAAGATACTGGAAATAATGGGCCTTAAAAATATCACATTCGCTGATTTAATTTATGTTCAAGAGGGCAAGTTTCCAGAAGGTTGTGAACGTAGGGATCTTTTGGAATTGGATATACTTAACAGAGCTAGAGAATTACTTAAGTAATAGGAAGGAGAATATCAATGAGTAGTCACAAGGTGGTGAGCCAGCACTTGCAAGATTGCTTTGTTTTCTTAGCTATTACTAATACTAACTTTCTTAAGATGGCTAGGACTGCAATCAAGCCAAACTACTTTAGTTCGCAGGTAACGGAAGATATTATAAAACTTTGCTATTCTTACCATGATCAGTTTAACGAAGCCCCTGAAAATCATCTTTATGATGAATTGGTTCGGAAGTTACATAAAGGGGATGAGGATACAAAAAATAAATACTACAAATATTTAGAGCGAATACAAAAGATGGATGCTCCAAATAAGGAGTATGTTATTTCTAGTTTCAGTAAGTTTGTTCGAGCTAGAGAGTTGGAGGAATCCTTAATCGAAGCAGCCCCACTTGTGGAAACGGGGCAGTATGACAGAGCCAGGGAATTACTTCAAAAAGCATTTAGGGCTGGGGTTCCAAGAGAAGAGGAAGGAATAGAATATCCAGATAATTGGCCTCCTACCTACTATAGTAATACAGGATTTATGGAAGTAGTTTGTCCAACAGGAATTAGAATTATAGATAGGGGAATTAAAGGACTACGGAGAACTCAGTTAACTTGTATCTTTGCGGGTTATAAGGTCGGGAAAACTTGGGGGTGTATTCAAATTGCAAATGAAGCTCTTATGGCTGGAAAAAAAGTACTTGAGATTTCCCATGAGGCGTCTGCTGAAGAAGTTGAGATGAGACATGATATGATGTTAGGAAGTTTAGTAAGTGAGGAAACTGAAGAGGATGTAGAGTTTTTTGAATATGATGATCAAGGAAACAAAACGGGCACTTTTACAGAGATTAGAAATACCGTTTTTAATGAGGAAGTTGTAAAGGCGGTTCGTGATAGAATTCGAAGATTTGGTGGGAGAGGAATTATTAAAAAGTATCCTATGGGTACTTGTTCTATTGGAGAAATTGAAAGATACTTAGATTACCTTGAGATGTTTAAACATTTTGTGCCAGATATACTTATGAATGATTATGTTGAAAAAATGAAGATGCCCGTGGCTGCCCAAGGTAGGGATCAGATAAATGAAACCTACATAAACCTTAAGAGAATAGCAGATGAACGGAACATCGCTGTTGTTACTGCAAGTCAGGTAAAGACAAAATTTTTAGAGAGTAGTACTATAAGTGAAGCTGGCGCACCTGCTGAGGATGCTCGAAAGTTAGGGAATATTGATTTGGGGCTATTCTTTGGGATGAGTAGAGTCCAAGCCAGAAGAGGTTTGATGCAAGCGTATGTTCTTGTGAATCGAAGCGGACCTCAGAAATTTGGATGTGTGGTAAGCAGAAATTTGAAGGTTGGACAGTTAGTTTTGGATTGCTGGCCAATTCGGTTTGATGATAATGGAAATGAGAGGGAATAAATATGAAGACTAAATTTTTTATTCCAGTTGTAGTTGAAATACGAGGGGAAGTTGAAATAGCTGCCGATACTTATGAAGAAGCTGTTAACATTCTTGAGGGAGCATCTCTTGATGATCCTGAAGAGGTAGCCAGCTCTCTTGAGGAAGTTCAGCATATTCTTTATCCAAATATTACGTGTCTTCCTGGTCATAGTGCTCTAAACCGAGTTGGTTATTGAGTAGGTCCATGAAAAGTTACCCTATAATATTTTATAAAATTGATAGCAATATTTCTATCTATGCTTTTGATAAGATAGATGGGTCATGCATTCGTGCTGAGTGGATGGCTAAAAAAGGTTTTTGGAAATTTGGCACGAGAAGGAGATTACTTGATACGAATGAATTTCTTGGAAAAGCAATTGGTTTGATAAGAGAGAAGTATGAAAAGGATTTATCTAAGGTCTTTTACGATAACAAATATGGTAGAGTCCTTTGCTTTTTTGAATTTTGGGGTGAGAATTCATTTGCAGGTCAGCATGAAGAGGATGAAGATCACACAGTAACTTTAATAGATGTTAATCCTTTCAAAAAAGGAATTTTGCCGCCTAAAGTTTTTATAGATTTGTTTGGACATCTTGATATACCTAATGTGGTTTACCAGGGTAGAGTAACCAGTTCTTTTGTTGAGAAGGTAAGAGCAGGTACGATTGAAGGCATGACATACGAAGGAGTTGTTTGTAAGGGCATGAAGAAAAAGCTCCTAATTATGTTTAAGTTAAAATCGAGAAAATGGATTGAAAGAGTCAAAGGAGAGTATGGGATTGGTAGTACTCTTTTAGATAGAACTGAATTGACACTTGAAGGATCAGAAGGATCAAAAAGATATAGGCAGAGAAGATTTTGTCCTAATTGTTTTAGTAATGGGAGTTTGTCACCAGTTTGTAAATGTGGTACGAAAGTTTTAAGTATGCCTTTTGAGGCTCAGCCACCAAGAAAGAAAGCGTCAAAGAGTCGTTGGCGTAAGTTTTTTGAGAAATGGTATCCAAATTTAGATTTTAGATTATACTGGAGAGGGCGAGAAGATGGAAATTGATGCACAACCAATTTTGGTATCAGAAATACCTGAAGCTCCAAAAAGAGTAATGGATAGGTATGGGTACACTTATTTCCAATGTTGTACAATGCCTTTAAGTTTGTTAATTTTCTTACATGATTGTGCAAGAATGGAGGAAGAAAATGATTAGAGTACGTTGTAGAACAAATTTAGATGACTATCGAGGAAAGAGTTGGCCTACAATTTTTACATGTCGACCAATACTTGGAGATTTAGTTCGAGCGGAATGTGGGGCAGTGTTAAAGATACGAGGAATTACTCATGCTAAGTGTAAGGAGGACTTACTTGATCCTCATATAACTGGTCAAAATTATCTAATAATTGAACTCAATAACTAATGATAGCAAGAGTAATGTACTATATCCGTTCAAGTTCTTTAGGTCGATTTGTAGGAGAATGCATGGGATTAGCTTTCTTTGAATGTCACATAAAGGATGGAACTGTAGCCCCGAGTGAAAACCCTATACAATTTGAATCAGAAGAACAAGCTCAAGTATTCTTAGATAGTTGGACTGGAGGAGCTGGTGATTGCTTTGTTGAGGAGGGAATAGGATGAGAGAAGATGAATTGAGTAGATGTCGAAGAGAGGGTCATAGCGTAATATTACTTGTTGTAGCCGCTTTAACTGTGTTTGAGGAAACTGGAAGAAGGGAGCAGTTTGTGGCTGCACTGGATCAGATTGAAACTTTTGAAAAGGAGTACAAGAATCATGCATTACATACAAAGATTTCTAAGATGGTAAATGTGTATGTCAAAAGGTTGAGAAGTATGATAAGAGAAAGTGTAAGGGAATAGTAATGAAAACAAAAACACAGAAAAAAGTACAAAAAAGAAAAGATGTTCACGGAGTTGAGAGAAGTAAGGACTTCTTTAGTCTTGCTCTTTTTTTAGAGACTCAACTAGTTGATTATGGTGGAATGGTTGTAACTGCCCATATGAATTCAGAAGATATGGATCTTGCCAAGGACATGGAAGGAGAAGGATTAATCATTTTTAAGAGGTTACCGGGTAGATACGTTTTTAATAGAAAGAAAAACATTAGAAAAGCCTCGTATAGGGTAGACTTTAGTGAAAAGATGTGGGAAATAGCCCATAAAGAGAGACGGGATAGAGCTACAAGACTAATTCCACAAACAAAAAGAAGAACAGGAGAGACAGATGATTGAACTGACAAAAGACAAAATCATACATACAAATCAGTACAACCCGAACTATTACAAATACGTAAAGAAAGAAGTTGAGAAACTCTCTCCGTATTTGAATGAAGTAGTTAAGTTGAGCGATGATTTTACACTTGCAGATTTGTTTGGATATATTGAGAGAGAACTTGATATATTTGATGTAATATTTTCTTCACAGCTTGGCCACTATCCACTTCAATTATACATTGATGAGATAAAGAAACCTGGTCCAAAAGAAGATGATGAAATAGATTATCTGGAAATTCAAAGATATGGGGAGCGTTGGGAATGGGGGGAAATTGATTTGTTCATAGATTTTAGAGGAGTGAATGAAAAGACGGATATGGGATATGCACTTGATTTCACACCGGTGAATGAATTAAAACATCTTCCACTTCGTTTGAATGAGAGTTTTGAGATAATCGAAGCGAAAGTTCCTCCAAAGATTGTAAGGTTTGCTATTCGAATGATGAAGAAAATTGGTATTCCATTAAAAAAATGGGATAATCCTTTTTCATATGTTTATGTTAGAGGAAAAACAGAATTCGCAGTATATGAGTTGATAGCAGCAGTTTTACATGAAATTAGTTTTGCTGGAGGTCCCGAGGAAAGGGATGCAAAATTTTCTGAAATTGTAGAAGATGTGGAAGATGCAATGAAAAGATATGGAGAATTTGATAGTGAGGATTAACTATGGAAAATGAAGTCAATTCTAAATTTATTGAGGAAATAAATAAACTGATTGGAGAATTTGGAAATTCAACTGATCCTCAATATAAAAAATTAGCTAAATTAGCTAAACAAGTGCATGACAATCAGAAAAAATTTAATGCGAGCATTGATGGTCTTGAGGATGCACTAAGTAATTTACGAATATATGTTAAGTATCTAGTCTACGATTTAGAATGTACTCGTCGAGAAAATAAATTTCTTAGGGAACGTCTTAAAGAAAGTGGAGAGAATGAAAAATGAATAATATAGCTGAAAGTGTTTGGTCGCTGGCTAATGAGTTTGTAGGTAGTGCAAAGTTGGTGACCATTAATGACGGTATGATAGACTTTACCGCAGGAAGTGTTGCAAGATGGCACAACAAAAATTCTGGTATTCTGCTGCCCTATCCAAGTTGTATTGCTCCAGATGATCCAGATGCGGTCAAAAAATTGTTTCTTTATGAGCTTATTGCTAACTCGGTAAACTACTGTTATTGGTATGGGAGGTACGATATTCGTCCTCTTGGGGCTAACTCAACAAAGATGAGCAGTCTTTTAGATGAGAGCTTTGTTGTACTGGAGGAGATGAAGAAAACGGAAATGTTTCATCCGGATCATGAGTTGGAAATAATTATTGAGACTTTTATTAGTAAACTGAGCATGGAGCGCTTCCCTTTGATAGACTATAGAGTAACACACCTTAAAGAAATACTAAACAGATCTGATCTTTTGTCCGTGATTGATACATCAGTACAAAGAAAAGATTATAGTGTGGATGAATGGCTTGAATATATTATTACTTCTTTTCCAGGATATTCAAAAGATTTATTTTTGAAACGGGCCTTTTTGTTTATTATGCAAATGTATAGAAGGTGCGGAATATTTGAAAAAGAGATATCTAAAATTCTCGTTCCAGCCGATTATCAAGTACCAAGAGTGTTGAGAGAGTTAGGTTGCATAGAGTATCGTAATCCATTGGCTTTCACGGTTGATAATAATCTATTGATGGCTGAAGGTTGCGTAGCAGCATGCGAAATTCGGGCGGCCACTATAGTGGCTTGTAGACGAATAGCGGATATTGCTAATTGCACTTGTGAAGAAGTTGATACCTATTTGTGGAGTAAGAGAAATGAGTGTAAAAAGCCTTTTCATCTTTGTATAACTAGTAATTACTAAAGGAGGGTTAAGATGACAAAGGAAGAATGGAATCAATACAAAGATTTAGAATACTATCCAGACAGGGTCTGTAAGTGTGGATGTGATGGTAGAATAAAAGTTCAAAGACACCATGAATGGTACGGGATCCCAGAATACATCAGTGGTCATCAAGGAGGAAATAAATCGTCTACTCTGAGAGAAATAAGAATTTGTGATAGATTTGATTGTAGTAATACTTTTGAGTGTAGGATGGGTAGTGGTCGAAAGCACTGTTCTGTAAGTTGTGCTAGTAAAGGAAGAGCTCCTTGGAATAAAAATTTAACAAAGGAGAATGATGAGAGGGTGGCTAAGACTATTGAAAAGTCTACTAAAACTATAAGAAAACAATATGTTAATGGAAGGAAAGGAAGTACTACAGGTATGTGTTTGCCGCCACAAACACTCGAATCTAATGCTAAAAGATCACAAACAATACAGAAACTTTATCAAAATCCGGAGTTTTTAGATAGGTTTCATTCAGCTATACTGAAAGGTGAGAATCATCCTAATTATAAAGATGGCTCCGCTATAAGTCGGTACCACCCCAATTTTACTGAATCTTTTAGAGAGAGGATTAGAAGTAGGGATAATCATACATGTCAACTGTGCGGTAAAATTGAAGAAGTGTCAAGGCAGGCTCTATCCGTCCATCATATTTATTACGATGGTGAAACCAATAATTGTAGTGATGATAATGATTTCATAACTCTTTGTGTTTCGTGTCATATAAAGACCAATTATGATAGAGAGTATTGGAAAGAAATTTTTGATGGATGATTTTGATTATAAATCACTTACTGAACTTGAATTAAGTTTTGCATTTAAGGATATTGATATAGGAGTCAAAATTCCTCTGATGCGGCATCAATTAGTTTCCTTACTTTTTGCTGCTAGTAGGGCTAGAGTGGCATACTTTCATGCTATTGGTGTTGGGAAAACATTGGCGGCAATTGCTACTCTTAAACTTTGGAATTGTAAAAAGACATTAGTAGTCTGTCCATCCTCTGCTTTTGGGTCATGGAGAAGAGACCTTGAAAACTATACAGATTTTTCTTTTACTTTTCTTACCGGAAGTACAAGAGAAAGGAAACAAAAACTCAAAGAAGAAAAAGATGTTTATTTGATACATTATGAAGGTCTAAAGACGATATATGCCAAGTTATGTGAAAGAAAAGTTGGTAAAGAAAAGAAAAGTTGGGGAGTATTACCAAACTCATTTGTTCATAATTTTGACTGTATCATTTTAGATGAAGTTCACAAGGTGAAGAATTATGATTCTCTCCAATCAAAGATTTGCCTTGAGTTGTCAAAAAAGGCGAAGCATTTAGTTGGTTTGACTGGTACTCCTATTGATAAGAGTTTTTTAGAATTATTCAATATTTTTAGAATTATAGATTTGGGAAAATCACTTGGAACAAACTTTTTCGCATATCGTTATCGTCATTTTGATAAGGAGGTATGTGGGAGTAAATGGGGGAGGAAATGGATCGAGTGGAATCTTAAACCCGATTGTGAGGAGAAGATATTAGATAAAATTTCTGACACCACTTTATGTTTTTCCAGAGAGGAATGTTTTGAGTTACCCCCAATTCAGGAAATTGTTAGGTACATTCATCCATCAAAGCAGTTTCTTGAGTTTCAGAAGAACATTATAAAGAACAATCCTTTGAAGCTTCCAGAAACGAACATTTTAATTGATAAGAAAATAAAAGCGAAAGCTTTTGTACTGCGTGAACTCCCAAGTGGATTTTTCTATTATGGAGAAGATAAACAAGTTTGTAGTTTGAAGAAGAATCCAAAAGTTGAAGCCCTAACAGATTTACTTGAGGATTCAAATTCAAAAGTAATCATTTTTTACTGGTTTGTTGAGGAACGAAATATCATAAGGAAAGCCTTAAAGAAGGAAAAGATTTCTTTTTGTTCAGCCTTTGGAGGACAAGACCTTTCTGATAGGGAGAATGAAATTAGGAGATTTTCTGAGGATAAGGATGTTAAGGTTTTGTTATCACAGGTTACGGTTGCTAGTGAAGGTTTTGATGCGTTCGTAGCAAATGTGGTCGTATTCTTCTCACCTTTATCTTCACCAAAGATGCGGAAACAATGTATTGGGCGAGCCCATCGAAAAGGCCAAGAGCGAAAAGTGTTAGTTGTGGATTTCGTTTTGGAAGATTCAATAGAGGAAAGAGTTATTGTAAATCGAGGTGAGCGGTTCAATCTTGTAAAAGAAACTATGCAGTACATACAAGATTTCCACAGAAGTTCAGAAGAAACATTGGTATAATTACTTAAGGGGAAAATTATGGATAATGAACAAAAATTTGAAAAGAGGCTAACTCAAGAAGAAATTGAAATAGAGATTAGCAAGATAGGGGATTTTTTTAAGCAAATTCCAGAAGAATTGCAAGCGGTATCCGCAGAAAAGTTCATCTATGAGATAGTTAATTGGGGCAGTAGTG
>Ga0209977_10000025_pt1 | contig 49869 bp, 87 predicted proteins | sample SumtaG_2_FD_183113 | JGI IMG/M metagenome (GOLD analysis project Ga0209977, IMG submission 183113) | Deep subsurface microbial communities from Indian Ocean to uncover new lineages of life (NeLLi) - Sumatra_00607 metaG (SPAdes) (version 2) | ecosystem: Environmental > Aquatic > Marine > Oceanic...
TGAACAGTTTCATTATATTCGTGGTCTGAATAAAATTTATATTTCGAGAAACACATTCTTTAATTATTGACCACACCCACTCAGTTTTACCACCAGATATTTCAACTAATTGTTCAATTGGGGATAATTTTCTAAATCTATCCGATTTTGTATTTGCATAAGGTTTAAATGGACTTTTCTTATTATACGAATCTTCAAAAAACTTATATTTAACATCCCCTTCAAGTATGAAGAACTTATTATCTTCAAAGAAACCATCTAATTTATCAAGTTGTTCATAAAGCCGCCCAGAAACTAAAGATGAATATGCATCATCAACACGTTTTCTTTCTGCCCAAAATGACCCAACATTATTACTGAAATCAGCAACTTGAACATACTTTCTTTTTGGACAATTTTGTGGGCATTCAGACTTAATAAATCCATCTGCAATTAAGATTTCAGCAATTTCACCAGAGTCACATGTGCCTACTGGATTTAAATCCTTTAATAATCTTATCCATTCATTTTCACAATCCCAAATCCCCAGATATGCTGTAATACAATCCTCAAATTCCTCTCTAAATTTATCTTGAACGTAATCTTCTTCCATTGAATCAATTAAAATTATGGGAATTGACATTATTTTAATTCATTTTCATTAATTCGAAATATTTCTTCCTAACTTCTTCTATTTGTTCCTCTGTAAACATATCAATTTGGCATATAATCTCGAAGACTATATTCTCCATAATCTTATTTTTGATTTGGGGGACTTTCAGAAAACCAAGACTTCTTGCTTGTGTTGCACAATCAATAAATCTAATCAATGATTCATATGGGTTACCTTCTGATAGATTTACATGTTGTGGAACTTTTTCGCCAACAGCAGTATCAATAAAAATTCCCTTTTCTCGCATATCGATGATTTGGTCATATTCTTCAACTGTCATTAAGTTATCACAGACTGGACAATACATTGATGAATCCCAATTAGAACATAATCTTTCTTTTCCACATTGAGTGCATTGCCTAAGTTCATTATAAATTACTGGAGTTTCTTTACCATCACTTGTAATATGAATCGTATTAATTCCATCTTCATCAACGCTTACTATTTTGCCAATTGGAACTTCAACTTCATCGAATTCACCTTCTATATGTTCATATGATACATTGCCTTCAAAATCTTCATTTTCAAAAACTTCTCCATTTTCATCCAGATTGAATTCTTGTTCAAAAATGGCATCTTGATGTTTCTTTGATGCAATGTGCTTTGGATGTTCGGGGTTTTTTACTTCAGCATCACATGTTAAGCATTTAGTCACTTTCTTCACCTTCATTATAATATATAAACACATGTTCATTCGAGAATGTTTTAACAGAATCTATATCCTTATCTTCCATAAATTTATTTACTATATTAACATCTCCCTGTTCTTGAAATCTTAATATTTTACATTTCATTTAATTCAACAGCTTTTTAAGTAATTCTTTATCTGCATCATCTTCTGAAACTGTTATATCTATTATTGATTTAATTGTTTCTTCAATCCTATTAATTTTATTATATATATTTTCAAATCTTCTTTCAATAAAGACAGCATCATTATTAATTTGTTTCAATTTAGATTTCTTTCCCATTTTAAATAACCTCTAAGGCATCTCTTACTTTAGTCTTAACACCAGCTACATAAGTCTTAATGATACTTATTTCTTTTCTGATTTGAGTGATTCTTCCCTCTGAACGTTTTACATCGGCATTTTTTTCGCTGATTGTATTAGTAATAAAGTTTAGAGCAGATTCTAATGTATATGGCTTTTCTACTACTTTGGTAATTACTTCAGTCCATCTTTTAAATGGATTTCTAATTCTTATTTTCATTTATTATTACCTCTTTATTATTTCTTATAAAATTATAATTATTTTCGTCATCATAGATGACTTCTTTTATTCCATTTTCATCCAATCTTACTATTCGCTTGAAAAATTCGCTTGGAAGCATAGTAAACTTATATTTTATCATATCTACTGTGCTAATTAAATCCTTAATTTTATTTAATTGTTCTGGGTAATATATATCTTTAGTCAAAAAAAGAATAGTAGAATCTTTGCTGAATTCAACAAAGATTTGTGGATGTTTCTCAACAAATTGTTGAGGTTTTTTCTTCCTAAGTCCCATTACTAATTACCGTTTACCTTTCTTTTTGACTGGTCTTTTCTTCTTAGGTTTTGGCTTTTTAATGATTACAAATTTATATCTGGTTGCATCATTCTTTCCAGTATCTTTAAATGTGAAAATCTTTGGCGGAATCATACCTTTACTACCGAATCGCTTGGTAAATTTCTTGAATAAAGCAAAGCATAATTCTGTTTGAAACCATGAATATTTTTTGCCGATTTTATATCGATAGTCTTTATTGTCGCATTCTGCATTGAATTCTCGAAGAGCCTCTCTTGGAAATACTTTCTTAAGAATTATTTTCCAAATAAATTTATCGCTTTTATATTTTGCATCATACCACTTAAAAGGCTTGGCTGTTGGGTCTGGTAATTCAAATGTATATCTAACTCCTGCTTGTCTAACAAGAGGAGGGGTCTTTTCAAATTCCTTATTACTATTTTCAATAATTGCATCTTCGTCAATTTTATCCCAGAAATCTTGAAGTGTCTCATCTTCATCATCATCCTCATCATCAATATCTTCTTCTTCTTCTTCATATTCATCATCATCATCATAATCCTCATCATCAATATCTTCTTCTTCTTCATTATCAGTATCTTCATCTTCATCATAGTCCTCATCATCATCATAATCCTCATCTTCTTCCTCTTCTGTTTCATTAACTCCTTCCACAATTTCATCAAGGTCCGCCTTAGTGAAATCATATCTTTCGCCAACTGCATCGATAATAGCAATTCTGAGTATAGCTTCTGGTGAAGCTGCACCACCAAGGTCCTCATCTCTAATTCTATAAGCCTTATTAATTAAACCTTTGATGTATTTTACAGACTTGCCGACATGTTCAGCAACTGCTGTAATTAATTCATTTTTTTCCATATTTATCAATCCTCTTTTTTATTTTTATTTTTTATTTAGTGAGAAGAAGAATCCAAAAGTGGTTAGATGAAAGAAAAATTTAAAATTTGGGGTGATAAAAATTTCCTAACCAATGGATTCTTTTCCTCTTTTTTTCTCATTAATAAATTCTCTGAAAATTCCGTATTTAAGCTTTTTGGTTTCGGAATTTTTATTCCACATCCATTTGACATTCATCACACAGAAAAAATATAGAAAAATTCCAAAAATGAATTGCGACTATATTTCTTAATTTTTTACCTAATGGGAAATATCTCCATAACCAATGTTTTATTCTATTAATAGCATATACTTTTTTTATCTTTTCACCACAAATTAGGCAGTATATTTTACACATTCTATTTATCACCTCAATAAAAATTTATGTTTTTCTTTATCAAAAGTTTCAATTTCTGGCATAGCCACATCTACATCCAGATAATTTCTAATTACTGATTCTGGAATACCATATATCAATACATATGATTTCTCTTTTCCCTTTGGGTCTTTAGCTCTACTAATTCCTTGAATGAATGCCGATTTTGCTGAATAATTCTCAAAATATTTTCCCGCCTCTTCATCGCTATCAAATTTATCAAGATAGCCAAGCTTTCTATATGCATAAGCAATGTAATCATATACATGTGATGGGGGTTGTGGACTTCCCAATACTAACATCAATCTAAGGTCAGACTTAGTTCCAATTGTATTTTCGCCCCTATACCAATCTTTAGTTTCAAATTCTATATCTGAATCTTCTAATACTCTATTTACAAAACTATCCACTTTTTTCGATTTAACAATCATAAATGCCTTATCCTTGGCGAAATCTTGAAAGAACTTTATTAACTCTTTTTCAACCTTCTTAGGTGCATATCTTGTTGATACTTTAAAGAATGGGTCAGTATCCTTAATAATAATAACAGTTTGAGATTTTGCCGAATTATTTGGGTCATTCACATTAACATAATGAAGATTGGGATATATCTTCTTTAAATCGATTGGCGGCAAAAGAGCATCAGTCATTACTATCAATTTGTTTCTTGCTATATTTCTAATATAAAATACTAATTTATTAATATCATCAACAGAGGCAAGGATTACCTTTCTAAATCCCTCAAGTGTAATTATTTGTTGAAGATAGACATCTCTTGATGATAATGCGAGAAAAATCCATATCAAGTATTTTACTGAATTGGATTTTGTTTTCTTAAAATAATTAAATAAAAGTGAATATATTTTGGTCCAAGAATTAGGATGTTCATTAATATATATTGAAAATCTTCTATTTAAATCAGAAAATGATACAAATTTGTTATAAGTTTCTGGAATAAATTCATTTATTACAATATTCCTAATTTCGACCAAGAAATCCATAAATATATCAAATATTTCTGAAATAATATACTTCTTATTGATAATTAAGAATTTATCTATGGCATTAAATGATTTATTGATATTATCGATTTCCTCTTCAGCATCAAGTATAATCTTGGCATCATAATTTATAGTGAAGAGATGTGAGCATTCATCAATAAAAACTACATTACTCCAATTTACCAATTTTTCAAGTAAAAATCCAGATTCGGGACTATTTATCATTGCCTTGAGTTTGGCGGTTGTAATATAAATTAAATCATAACTATCCATATTTTTGATGAAATGTTGATAAGAACAATTTTCGAATTCTTTACACTTCTTACACTGCGGTTTTAATACAAATGGGAATATTTTCTTTATTCTCTTTACTTCTTCCTCTGTTAAATCCTTAGTAAGAAGCTTACAAGTTCCAAAATTACTTTTAACTCTATATGTCTTAATGATTCTATTAAACATTCCCCTCTCAAGCCCAATATCAATAGCCTCTTTAACTGTATTATCATAAATCTTCTTGGTTGGACCGACTACTAATATTTTATATCCAAGCTGAATTGACTTATCAACTACTTCAGTTGTAGCCCCACTTCTTGTAGTCTTTTTAATTACATAAACTCCATTCTCATTGAATAAGACTTCTTCTATCAATTCACTTAATTCATCCCAACTATGAACTCCATCAATCTGTTTCTTCTCTTTCAATTTATTTGATGTTCCACCAAGTCTTGGGCATTCTGAGAGACAATATCCGAAATTAGCAATTGTTTGGCATCTACAGCACATATCACTATTTCTCTGTTCTTGTTTTCGCTTAGAATATATTACATATTTATAGGATTTAATGAAATCAAAGTCCTCTTGATTTTTAAAAGCCATGGCAACAATTTCTGGCTCTAATCCATAACTCAATAATTCATTAGCCACACATACTCTCATCTTATGACCAAAGTTCCCCTCTGGCTTAAGTTCACCAGATATTATCTTTCTTATACAATATGGCATAAATGGATTATTTTCAATTTTCTTAAGTTCTTTATTGATTTTCCTTTTATTATATCTCTTTGGCGGGGTTATATTTATAATTTCACTTTCAGTCGGCAATTTATTTCTATAATCAAAATTAGACATAAATTTATTGATTCTTCTAACTATTGGCTTTATATCTAATTTATGTAGACCTTTATAATGAGTAATTTTAGTCTTGCGTCTGAACTTCTGGTCGAAAGCAATTGGGAATTTTATTCCCTTTCCAACAACTTCTTTGAATGATTCTTTTGTAAGATTATCTGCCGATATTGTTGGATAAAATTCAGTATCTCTTGAAAGAATTCCCCTTTTTGTCTTTTTGCCAGACTTATACATCTTTGTATAAAATAGAATCTTTGCTCTTATAGCTTGTAAATAAATCCACGCGTCTTTGAGAAGAGTTTTATTTGATAATGGAATCCAAAAATGAAATCCGCCAGTGGTCTCTTCTATTACAATATGTTTATTATCACACAAAAAGAATGTATTAGAACGTGAATATAGAAGTTCCACTTTCTTTCTAAGCCTTTCCTTTTCACTTTTATCAACAATAGAAGCCTTTGAAGGAATCTTAGAGATTAAATAATTATCATTTTCAAAAACTTTGGAATTTATACCACTGATAAATTTATTGAATTTGGCTGTTCTTTGAGTCTGTGAAACATGGGCATCTATATCAATTGCTATGAATGCACATCTGGACGATTTATTCCAGAAATAGATAGGATAACTACCAATTGTTATCTTATTGTCCAAATGTGCCTTGATGTGTCTCTCAGTGGTCATACCAGAGGCTCTTATATATGAGCCGCCAGTTTGCTTTAAAAATATATCCTTTCTACCGACAAGACTACCGATAAAGATAATTTCATCTCTTCGGTTCATAATTTATTATAGAAATTAGTCTATTTAAAATGATAGCTTTAATTCGCCTTTATTATTTAACTCAAAAAGTTTATCATATTTAATGAGGCCAATAGTATCCATTATGATATGCCTCTCATAGTTTATATTACACTTATTACATTTATATTTTGTTTGAATTGTATCACATACTGGATTGCTGAATTGGATTTGGAATAATTCCTGATTACAATATGGACATTTAATCTTTAATCATCTCAAATATTTCTTTGCTCATTTCAGCACTATCCAATTCATGTATTTCAACGTTTGTATGAATACAATCATCATAATCTCTAACATTCATTCTTTTAGCATCTTCTTCATCAAATGTTAAATATACTGATAATATACAATCACTCCAATATTTAACTACAGCATAAATTTGCTTCATATTATTAAACTACTTACTTCTTCCTCTTTTTCTTCTTCTATTTCCTTTTCATGTTCTTCTACAATTTCCTTTTCAATTTCCTCTTCTATTAATTCCCTTTTAATGAATGCCACTGCTCTTGATTTAGCAGTAATAAGCCAAAATATTATTCCATCTAATGTTCTTGTAGTTGTTGTTCCACTATGAATTTCTTCAAATTTAGTTCCCTTAAATTTTTCAATTGATAGAAAAATTCTATATAATTCATCACTCATAATTTCACCTCTTCTTTATAAAACTATCTAATTTCTTTATACCTTGAATTTCAGACCAATGAATTCCCAGAGCATCTAAAATTTGCTCTAAGACACTCCTCAATAATTCATTATACTTCTTAATATCAATATCTTGAAATTTCGCCAATTCTATTGGCTTTGCACCAATTTTATCATTGGTCTTTATTATACTAATAACATCGCCTTGTTCTAATACTCTATTGAGTTTGTCTCTCAATTGGATTGCTGCTTTTACATGTTGAGGAACTACTTTATCATATTGGTCTATATCTTTCCCAAGAGCAATATTAATTGAATAATCTCCAAGTGAATATTCATCAGAATTACCAATTTTCTTCTTACTATTTTTAATAGTATTAATCAATGTTCTTCTCACCCTTATAAATTCATGTTCATTGGTGATTTCCTTTAGAATTTCTTTTACTTCCTCAAATATGGATTTAATAAATTGGGGGGTATTACGTTTCTTTGCCGCCAGACCTTTTATTTCTATTTTGCCATCATCATGTATTCCAATATAATTTTTCTTCCTATTTGAAAGGGCGAGAAATCTATATGTCTTTTCTTTTTCTAATTCAAGACTCATCTCTCGCTTTGACCATTTCTCTATTTCATTAACCTGTTTATCTGATGGTTTATCCAAAAAGATAGAATCAGTATCACCATATACTATTTTAATTCCCATTCCCTCTGCTTTATCTATAGCACTCTGAATGGAAAATCTGGCAGTTCCAGTTATACTTTCGGCAAGTGGTAAACAAAAGAATTGAAAGAAATCAGAGCCAAGAACCCCCCAAGAGGCATTAACATAAACCTTTAATGCTTGCTGAACGGCCTGGCTGAAATCATCTTTCTTGGGCTTAAAAAATCTAACTCTTACTTCTTTCAGAAATCCAACCATGTATGATACAATTCCTTGTCGTTTTCCACATGAATGATATGGCAAATTTCCCAATTTATTCTTCTTACACTCTTGATGTCCACAATTAATAGTTTCATATGAAAGATTTCTCTCATTCATCAATGATGGATAAAGTCCAGCAAAATCCATCACCACAATGTCATAATGTCTGCCAGCAGTAGGTTCAATTACAATAGCACCTTGGAATTTTTTACCTGTTATTGCTGCCTTAGTAGCACCACCTTTCTTCTTGCTGATGATATCACGTTTATTTGGAATGAGCATATTTTTCGCCCGATGCTCGTTTATTATCCATGACTTAATCCAATAACTTATTTGATGTCTTAACATCTCAGAAATTGGTAGTCTACTTATTCTACACATAAGAATCATTAAATTCCAGACCACATCACCAGAATGTTTCATTAAGTCTATAAGAAGTTGGGAATCCTTAAGATTATAGGCGGCAAGTTTATCGTAATCCATATCACCAACCAGTTCTTCATGTTCTATTTTACCTTCGCCAAGTAAGGCAGAACTAACTGATTGAAGTGAATTCCTTTCATATCTGGCTTGAAAGGCATAGAGCCTAATTGATTTATTGCTAAAGAAGTTGAATAAGTCAATATGAATTCCATGTTTAAGTGTAGATTCATATTTATTCATAAATCCATAGCCTTTCTTGATATAAAATGGAATTACATCACCAGTATATCCAAATCCAATAAATCGATTATAAAGATATGGCAAATCAAAGTTATCGCCAGCAAAAGTTAAAAGAATAGGATATTCTCTGATTAATTCAAATGCTTTTGATATTAATTCTTCTTCTGATTTGAAAAAGAAATGCTGAGGTTGTCTTGTTCTCTCATCCCAAGTCCTATTTCTATCCATTCCATCTCTTAATAAAATAAGAACCACTTGGAGTTTTGGAGTAAAAAAAGAAATAGAAATAACCTTTCGATTAGCCTTTTCAGTATTGGGAACAGCACCACCAGAATTATCAACTTCTATATCCATTGCTAACATCTTAAGGACGGGGATTGGCTGAAAGAATAAGTTTATTGTTCGATGAGCAAAATCCCTAAATTCATTTGATTCATCTTTAAACATTTCATTAATATCAAATGGAAGTTTAATTTTCTTCTTCAGTGATATGAATTTACCATCTCTACATCGATAAACCATCCCAACAATTAGTTTATTATCATATATATAATTCAAATGAAATCTAATATCAGATTCCCATGTCTCATGAATAATCTTTTTGATATTTTCTTTGCCATAACTAATTCCATATGGAGTTTTGGCAAATAGCTTAGTATATAGCATTGGTTTATTCTTAAATGGCTCTATTTTTTTGACTACTGTAAAGCCATCATATTGCCAAAATCCATTGATATCAGTATATTTCGCCAAATCTTTTATTGGTCTATTAGATAAGCAATATGGGCGATAATTAGTTCGGTCTAAATGAATTTCTATTTTGTGTGTCTTAAGATTATAAAACTTAAGAAAGACTTTATTAAAATATCCATCATAATCGACATCTAATAATAAAGCCTTATCGAAATCTCTATTGAGTTTGTTTTGAGATTTTAATTCTTTGAGAAAAAGAGATTTTGGATGTAATTCTCTCATACATCCACTTACCAAATAATCTTTATCCAATCAGCAAAATCAGTTCCACTTGGAATACCATACCAATCATTACGAATAATTCTTTTTATTCGAAAACTATAAGGACTATGACAAAAAAGCTTTTTTATTTTTGATTCTCTATATTTAACCTTTACTATAACACAGCTTCTAAAAGTAAGACTATTCATAAATTCCATAAGTGCTCTAATTGTTTTAAATACAGCAAGACCGCCATTAATCCAAGACCTACGGGTTTTTCCAATCTTATTATATTCTATCCTATGATAATAATCATTTGTTATTGATGTTAATGTTCCATCTTTACTAATTTTTAATACCTTATAACCAGATTTTATTTTTCTTTTCATATTTATCACTCCTTATTTATTATTAATTTTGGCTAATTCTACTTTAGCCAAATTCATTACTTTAGATAATGATTTAGTCTTTTTATTGAATTCTTCTAAATGATTTGTCATCAATTTAATGAAATTAGTGAGAAATGTTTGAAATTTCCTTTCTAATTCTTCAAATCTAAATTTCCAATAATCTTCCGCCACTATTTAATCAACCGATTTTGTAATTCTCTAATATAACCATAAATAATTTTAAAGGTATCATCGCAGAATGGCGGTGATTGACAATTGGCTCTTTTAGTGTATAATGTTAAATCTTCCAATAATTCCTTTATTGTTAATTCTTCAATTGTTTTTGGCATTAATCCCACGTTTCACGCTTATTAAAACAATCATTACAGTAGAAATGAGTCTCAATTGGCTCATCATCAATGCTATTTGATTTGGTGAAATTTTCATTCTTATCTATGTCCCACGCAATCCAAATCTTTTCAGTATTTATTTCGGCAGGCTCATCGCATATTTTACATCTAAGTGGAAAGTTTTCTCTATGATTTATTTCTTCTTTTAAGGCGTTTATTCTCTCATTCATTAACCCAATCATTTTATCAATATATTCATGTGCCTCTGTTAATCCATAAATATCATTAGTTTTTCCTATAAATCCAATTAATTCAAAGTCTTGGTCAATTCCACATATTTTTCTTGAAATTGGACAATTATAACATCGTTCAATCCCTCGTTCAATCCCTTGTTTAATCCAATAAATTTTACAGAAATTACATTTTTGAGTTAATAGATGATGAACGTATTTTCCGTTTTCTACATCATCTTTTAGTTTATTCCACTTAGTAGTTATTGATTGCTCATATAATTTTATTAATTCTTGTCTTGATACCATTTTAATCACTCCTTTTTATTTTTTAAAAATTTCAGGTTTATTCCTTTTTAAATAAATATATAACTCAACCTTACATGAAGAAGAAATATTATTATCATTCAAGATTTCATTATAATCTCTTTTTGAATTTATTCCTTTTGCTACTTTTTCTATATTAATAATTGTTCCTTTCAAATTTATCACTTCCTTTTATTTTAAATATTTTATAGCATTAGTTAAATAATGAAAAATTCCGATTTTAAATCTTTCGGTTTATTCCAAAAATTACCATCTTCTTTTGCCACTATATCTACTAACCTTTTTATCTTTAAGCTTATAATATCCACTGCCACCACACACACTACAACTTTCCTTTCTCATTGATGTTGTTTGAGGGATTTTACTTCTTAATCGGTTTATTACTTCTATTTTATAGATAAAATTTCCACTTTTATCCTTTTTTATTTGGCAATTTTCACTAAGAAGTGGACAATAACCACTACAAGACTGTTTATTAAATCTTACATGGTGGCATGTTTGAATAGTAAAGCCATATCCATGGCAAGATTCACATTTTATTTTTGGCAAAATTTATACTTCTCTGCCATCAGTAGCTAAAAAATCATCAATATCGCTATAATCCGACTTAGAAAGATATCCATTTTTGGCAAGTTTATTCAAAATATCAATTATGAATTCTTTTTGGTCAAGACATTGAGACATATATATTAAATCATCGCAATCAATATTAATTTGCTTTAATAAACAAAAAGAACAAGAATGTCTATGAGTATTAATGGAAAATATTCGGGCAAAATCGCAAAACGGACAAGGATAAGATGCTTCTTTACTATGAATATCTATATTATTCCATTTATCATTTAAGGCTTTTTTAGACAAATCTTTTATTATTTCTTTAAATTTAGGTAAAAAGTTTTTCATTTTTATTAACCTCTTTTAAGTTTATTCTATTTTCCCTTTTAAATCTCTAATTAGATATTTATTATCTCTCTCATTCAATTCAGCTATACTTTCATGTTCACATGTAAAACAATATGCCTCATGATAAAAAGTATTACAATCCTTACAATAAGATAATCTATTAGTAAAATGTTCTTGATAATCAATTTCTATTGATTCTAATCCATTATTACATTTTGGACAATTAGTCATTTTTATCAACACCTCTTTTTTAATTAATTTATTTAAATATTCCTATAAAAAAATCAGTAATATTTGGAATATCATAAAATATGAACATCCAAATACCTCTAATAATACAAATCCATACAAATATAAATATGGTAATTCTCAAAATGATTTTAAATCGAGAATTATCCTTTTTGAAATATCTAATAAAACGTTTAATTGATTTCACTTTCATAACACGTCTGATTTTTAATTAGTAATTTATCTAATTCTTGTATTATGAATAAAGTAGTAAATAAGAATTTCATAAGTGTTATTCCATTTAATAATTTCTCTTTTAATAAATTTTTATAAAATTTAGGACTAAGAAATCTACATATTTCTTGATATAATTTACTTCTAATACAACTTTCGCAATCATTAATATACATATCATAGTATTCATCGAAATATGAATTATCAAACGGACAATCCATAATATTATCAATATAAAAACAATTATCAAGTTCATCAATATCATGATAACTTCCAAAATTTTTACAAGGACATCGATAATCAAACTGTTTTAAATTCTCAATCCATTCTTTTAATGTTTTAATATCAAAAGTTTTTTCTTTTTCAAGTTCAATAAATTCTAATACTATTTCTAATATTTTTGGCATTTTTAATCCCTCATATATAGCGAAATATAATGTTCTAATCCTAATCCACTTGAATCAATATTTACTATGACTTTTTTACCTTTTTCCTTTAAACAATTAAATGATTTTTCTACATCCTTATATGATTGTTCATTTCGGCAAAAATGACTTGAAATTTTATTGAATCCATTTTCAGTTAAATCGGAATAATTAAAGAAATCAGCATCCTTAAATGATTTCATGCCTTTTTCTAACCACTTTTCTTGTAAACAAGATACACATACAAATTCATCATGTTTATCATCATATCTAATATTTATTCTATAACCATTATGTTGATAAATATACCTATCGCACGTTTCACAGCATTCAACAACTTCATATGTCTCATTTGAACAATTTTCACATAATCTAATTGTTTCACTTGGTAAACTTTCAAATGGATTATAAAATTCATGCCACCATAAGTTATCTCGTTTATCTTTATAACTGAATTCTTTTTCACACCATTCACATTCATATATCTTATTTCTATTTTTGATATTTTTAATTATTTGGTTTATTCTTTTGATTATTTTCATTTTATTTTAACCTCTTAATCTATTTTGTAATTGATAAAAATAATAATTTATGTCTTTTAATGACCAAAATTTATCAAATTCACTAACATTAATATTATCCATACCTAAAACTCTTATACCTAATTTTCCGATATCGGATTTCTTTCCATTTATTATTTTTTGCCCGATAAATTGAAATTTCGGCAAATTAACATTTTGACTATGAATTAATCTTAATTTATTGATATAATCATAGTATTTTGGAATATTAGTTTTAACGTATTCAGTTTTATCTAAGATTTCATTAAACTTATTCAAATTAATTTAACCTCTTTTTCAGTAATTAAAACTTCTGTTTGTTGACCAAGTTCACATATAGACTTATCAAAATATCTAATTAAATTAATCGGAATAGGATTATTAATTATTTCAATGATATGTGAATTTTCACTTATCTTATTCCAATAACCTTGAGTATTATATAATGTATAACCTTTAAAATATGAATTAAATAAATCCAATATTGATTTTAATTGATGTTGCTTTTTTACTGCGAAATAAAATTTATATTCTTTCATGATTTTAACCTTAAAATGTCTTAAATTTAAAATAAATGATAAAAATAAAGAGAAAAAGAAAAAGATAAAATAAAATTATTCAAATATACTTTTTGAATTGGTTGCCTGATTTCTTGTTTTTGTTCCGTTATTCTTATTATTAACTTTTTCAGCATATCCGACTATTTTATCCAATATTGGATTATTGATAATTTCTCTTATTCCATCCAATTGAATTTGAGTAGAATATAAGATTTGAGTCTTAAAACTCTTATTCAAATTAGATGTAATTACTAAAGATTTTGGTTTAGTTTCTATTCCCTTTTTGTTAATTATTGCGGGAAATATTTTTACACTATTATTGATATTTGGAAAATTTTCGATTATTGATTCGCTAAATTCTAATGGAATATCCATCTTATCATAATCAATATCGGAATTATATAATTGTTCTAAATTTAGTTCTATTTTTGATTTTGTCATATTTTTTAACCTCTTTAATTTAGTTTTTAATTTTTCTTTTTTTGATTGAATAAATTCATTAAAAATTTCTTATTTAAGCTTTTTGGTGCTTTTTTAATTCTAATATTGTCTCATATTTAATACTTCTAATATCAGAATAAATAATGAAACAATAAGAACAAAAATAACCTATTACTCTAACATATGGTTGATATGGATTAAAAGGCATATCTATTCCATTATTTACTTTCAATATTGCTAATTGTTTTTTACAAATTGGACAAATTTTCATTTTAATTTAACTCCTAAATATATATAGAAATTTGAATGTTCTTGTCGCTATTTTACTTGTTTCAGTTTTATAATTAATATGTATGTCATTCTTAAATATTTTCCATTGTTTTTCTATTTCTTTTTTATCTGTATATATATCAAATAAATGATATTTACGTTTTACTTTTACTTTATTTACTTCTATTGTATAAATATGTTCAAATTCTACTTTTTTACTCTTTTTCTTGTATGTTTCATTGAATAATTTAAGTCTTTCTTTAACTGTTAATTTTTTGTTTGATTTTCGGGATTTTTTAATAGTTTTTGGTGGTTTTTTGGTTATTTGTCTAATACGTTTTTCATATTTCTTTTTATAATGATAAAATTCAGAATAATTAAACCCTAAATCATCCGTAAACTTCTTAACTTTTTCCGTTATACTTATATTTTCACTAAATAAATTGGTTAATAGATATTCTATTTTTTCCTTTTTTGTAATAGTCTTAGTTTTAGGTTTAATTTCGCTTAAATCTAATACTGTTTTAGTATTATCAATTGATTCATTTAATTCATTAATTAACATAACTTTTTTGCCTTGATTTCTATATTCCATTCTTTTCCAAGATTTTCCTTGATATGCCTTCCAATATCCATTCTGTAATAGTCTAAGTGAATAAGGTAAAACTTGCTCATATTCAGAATCTTTATTTAAAACCTCAATTATACTCTCTCTCATATTTTTAACGGTTTTAGTAAAATATCCATCTGATATTTGAAAGGGATTAATTGGAATATGAGTTTTATCATATATGAATAATTGAATTAAATTATCGATTATGTATTGAAAAACCTCTTTTTCCATATAGAATTTAAATTCTTTATTAGAACTTATTGATGTAATAATCTTATTGAATTTAATAGGAATAGGAGTATTAATTAATGGTGGAACTTTTGTTGAGTTTTTTTGCCTTTTTACTTCTTTTGTCGGAATTCCAAGTTCTAATGCTAATTTTCTATTTTCGCTCAAATTTTTAACCTCTTTAAATGATTATAATAAAGACTCTTTTTAATTTTTTATGTTGTTTGAATAAATTAGTGTAAAATTCCATATTTAAATTAATACGCTTTTTGCGGAATTTTTGCCTTAATAACTCAAATCTTTTTTGATATTTAGGATTTAATACCTTATTCCAATAATCTATTATCCATTTTTCACTTGTTATCCATTTTTCATTCATTTTCTTTTAACCTCTTTTAATAATAAATATTATATTTTTCTTTAATTTTAAGGCATAAATCATTCAATTCTGTAATACACTTAATCCTTAAACTACTTGTTATATATTGATTATTCATTAATGTTATTCTATAACAGTCTATTTTAGTTTTCAATGATGTAATTTGCCTATTCTTTCTTATCTTAATTGTCGGTTTTTTCATATTAATTTGAATGATTCTTGATTGTTGTTTTCTTATTTGCTCTTTACTAATTCTTTCCATTAGTTCATATATTTCCCTTTTAATGAAATCATTAGTGAAATTTCTTTCTAATAAGTTAAATTCAATTGAGTCAATTACTTCATTGTTTTGCCAAATGAATACACTAATAATATTAATATCCATATTTCTAATATGTTTAAATGTAGAATCTAAGTCATTATAATGAATTGATTCAATTTTCCTTTCTTTCCCTAAGGCATCAAAAAAGTTGCTTAGTGAAATATTCTCTTTTTCCTTATTGTATAATTTTATAATTGCCATTATTTTTAACCTCTTATGAATTTTTCATTTAATATCCTATTTGCTATTTCCGATATAATAGATTGTTCTTTAGTCAATTTGACATATTTTTCTATATTATTAATATCTCTCATTTTATCAAATTCCCTATTATCTATTTCAGCTTTTAACCAAGTTAGTATATTACCTTTAAATTGTTGTTTTTCATTCATTTTCTTTTAACCTCTTTTTACGTAAAACTCATTACACACATTACACCATGTTTCATTGAACATTTCTAAATCATTCTTTTTACAATATCCTAATAACGTATTACATTCATAACAGTAAAAGGGAATATAAATTCCTAATAAAACTTTTAGTTTGAACAGTAATACTTTTTTTCCGACTTTTTCATTTTTTAAGCTTGTCATAATATAATATAAGATAATCATTTTTTTCGATATGATTAGGAGTATTAAGCTTATATTGAGTAATGATTAGAAGTATGGATTTTCATTTAACTGTTAATGTAATACCTTTAGAATGTCTCTACTATATGCCTTAATTATGCCTTGATTGTTTGTATAAGATGTTATAGAGCAATATTTTTTTCACTTACTCAATCGATTTTGAAATTTTGCCAAAAAAGGCAATTTTTTCAATCATTACTCAAATTTGATATGTTTCTACTATAACATTCAATATAATGATATCAGTATTTTGATGATTTTTCGATATCCCTAATCATATATATCGCTGAAATATCATTTAAATGAATGTTCGAATTCCGATATATTAAAAAAGTCAAATGAAATCATAATATCTTAACATGTTGGATATCAAAAACCCTATATTAACTCAAAAGTGAGTAGAATTTGATGGAATTTTCCTGATTTGATATTTTCCGCTAAATGTCTCAAGTTCAATAGAATGATAATATCATCCTAATATTACTATGAACTTCAAGGGTCAATAACTTAAGTATGACGCAATTTGAATAAAATAATATTCTGCCGATTTGATATTTTTGCCAAAATTCTGCCAAGAACTTCAATATTCCACAGTAATGTGTATGCTCGAATTACTCTTATCTATTTGAATGGCAATAGGAGTTAAATTGAATAGGGTGTAATAGAATGATGCCTTGGGGTCTTTCATATCTTAATCATATTTGGCGGCTCTTATTACTATTCTGTTGTTGGAAGTTTTACATTTGTATATACAAAAACTTTCACTTATTCAATATATAATATAGGTTAAAAGAAGAAATTAGTATATACATTTGTATATACATTTGTATATACACGTCAGAAGTTAATTTTTTTCATACTACATTTGTATATACAAATCAAAACGTATATACAATTGTATATACAAATCATCGATATATCCTTTTCCAAGTAGTATGAGCCATTATCTCTTATACCATACTGCCACTTCCTTTAACTCTTACACTATATCTACCAGATTAAGATATAAGGGAATGGGGTGCGATTTCTCTATTAGGAGAATCTACGAAGAGGGGTATATATGATGTCTTTTTTTACGCTAAAATTCGTTCTAAGCCCCTCTTCTCCTATTCAGACACCCCCCTCAAAGTCATATATAAAGGTTTGAAGAGGTTCATATTCCTTTTTGGGCAAATTTTTTAAACTTTATATTAGAAAGTTCCTATTATTAAAATATGGCTGAAAAGAAAAAAAAGGATGGACGTTCTACTCCTATAAAAAGCCCAAAAAATATTCCCCTTTCAGATAAGCGTATAAAGCTTCTACAACTACTTCGTGCAAATGGGGCTTCTTATGGAAATATTGCACTAATTTCTAAACATAGTAAATCTACAATTTCGAAATATTGTAAAGAAATCACCATATTGCCCCGACATATGCAAGTGCCGATTGGCGAATTATTGGGAAGATATATAAAACCAAAGTATAATTTTAACCAAACTAAGAAAACCAAGAAGCCACTTAAAGATGCATTCACCCAGAGAGAAATGACTGATGTAGATTATTGGATTGACAATCATATTGAAGGAAATAGATTTCAAGGACCACTCGACCTCATTAAATTAGATAAATTACAGGAACTAATGGACATTCCAACTGGTTTTCACTCTACACTCCCTATCACCGATTGGGCTGTTAAATATCTTGGGGGTCGTGGAGATGGTCATATACTTCAACATCCACCTCATTTATGGTCTCAATCTCAATTTGATATGATGAATTTCTGGCGACATAATAAAAGAAGTATGTTCGAAACTTTTCGGGATGCTGGAAAAACGATGGTCGCCACAGCAATTTTATCACACGAAATCCCAGAATATAGGGATAATAATTACTTTATTATGTCTGAAACTGACATAAAAGCCAGTAAGAGAATTCGCCAGATTGGCAATATACTGCTCACAAATAAAGAAATGATAGCAGATTATGGATTTTTGCCCCATTTTTCCACCAGAAGGGGAAAAAGAGAGACTTGGAGTGCCAAGGAAATCACAGTCAAAAGAGATTTCTCTCAGACAGACCCCACTTTGATGTCATTTTCAACGGAGACTGCTGGTGCTACTGGGGCACATTTCGCTGGCGGAGTCTTTGATGATGTTTGGTCCTTTAAACTTGAACAGAAATCAGTCGATAATAAGATAAAGTGGTTTGGATGGCGGGACAATGAATTAGAAGGATGCCTTGAGGATGCTTGGGAACTCTTTCTGCTTACACGAAAAGGACCGTATGACCTTTATCAGGATTTGGAAGATTCAAATATGTATGCAGTGTTCAAGAGACCAGCAGTTGCAAGTTTCCCCTCAAAATGGAAAGCCTTCTATAATGATGTAAATGGGCGAAAAGTCTTTGATAGAATAGATGTATATTCAGAAGATTATGCTATAAATGATGATGGAAATGGGCGTTTTTCAATTGAATACTTCTTATATAAGAAACTAAAAATGAAACATCATGCCTTTGAATCAGAATATCAATTAAATCCCTTAGAATTGGTCGGAAAATACTTTAAAACTGAAATGATTAGACCAATGCATGGATTCAAAGAATTCATGTATAAAATGAGGGATAAAGCCTATAGAATAGTAGCCTCTATGGACTTGGCATTTAGTTCAGCACCTACTGCTGATTACAATGCCCTTACTGTTTGGGTCTTATATAATGGTCAATTTTACTTTTTAAATACGTATTTGAAGAGAACGGCTTCAGATGCCGATAGGGTTGAAATGCTTCAAAAGGCAAAAGATGACTTTCCTACTCTTATTACAGTTTATATTGAGGCTGATTTACAGCAATCGGCAAAAGTTAAAGAATTACAAAAAAAATGTGGATTTGTAAGAATTCTACCATCATATGCAAGAGATGAACAAAGAAAACTTAGAAGTAGTGATGACCTTCAAAGAGCTGGTTTAAGTGGAAAGGCTGCCAGAATACATTCACAATGGGAAGATGTTATAGAAGCTGGTATTTGTCATGTGAATGTCAGTATGAGACATTATTCAGAATTTCAAGATGAACTTAAAAGATTTCCAAAATGTGAGCATTTTGATGTATTAGATGCTGGTGGAATAGCAATTTCAGTCCTTAAAGGAAATGCGGCTCTTCTTTTTGCGAAAGGTGGTGGATATCACCCTCTTCGCCCAGTTAAGAAGTTTTTCATACGTTCTTCGAATGATAGAGGTGGATGGGATTAAGTCATAGATTATTGTATCACATTTATATCCAGTAACAGTATATGGTATTTCAGATAATGGTAATATTTTCCAATCACGAAGTTTATAACCATTAATACAATTAGCTATTTCTTCAAAAGTAAATGGTTTTGGGGGCTTCATTAGATTATCTAATGCCTCTTTAAAAAAATCATCACCAGCTTCTGATAATGGTGGTGGATTCATAGTCATTGGTTTAATATATTTATCATAGAAGTCTGGTCTTGGCTTTCTGGTAACAATTTTAAATTTAGGCTTAGGTAGAATTCTTTTATTTAATTCCTTTTCCAATTCTTCCATTGTTATTTCTTTATCAGTCATTTTTATCTCCATATTTTTCTATTTTTAAAAGGCATCATCATAATAAGTGTTAAATCATATTTTCCATCATTAGCAGCACTAACCAAACTGCAAAAGGTATCTTCATCTTCAGATATTATTATTTTTGTATTAAACTTCTTTTTTCGATATAAGCGATTTAGAAATCGCCTACCTCTTTTCTTTTTAATTATCATTTTTAACAATCCTTACTTCCCAATCATCACTAATCTTTTCTACAATCATCCCAATATTTACTACTTCTTTACACCAGCCAAGATATATCTGAGGAATGCCCCAATAAATTTTCCCTTCAAATTTAAAAAGATTGGAATTTATGAGCTTCATCTGAAACATTTCTCCCATTTGATATGGATATTCTAATGGATGTAGCGGCTTATCTCGTCAAACTCTCAATATTTTATTTCCACTTGGCAATTTTTCCCATACTTTTTCACGAATCCATACTGGTGGAATATAGCCAGTGGTCCGTTGTAATACTATGAACATCATGATTTTTCGTTTTTTATTCTTGATATTGCTTGCCTACATTTTATATTGTATGGATAATCAAGATTTTCTACCTCTAAACAACTAATTAAAAGGTCTAAATCTACTGGTGATACATGGTAACCATTCCAAGTATATCCTCTTTTAATTCCCTCTTCTCTTGTTCCATAAAAAACTTTAATTTGAATGACTTTTTTTCCTTGTCCACACATTGGTTTAAATGTATAATCTTCATCTTTATCTTTATGAATCTCATTGAATTTCTCGGCAGCATTTAATAAATCATTTCTTGCCTTAATCATTTCTTCAAAATAACCCATAATTATCCCCCCATATATTGTTTATATAATTTTTGAAAATCAAGAAGGTCTTTTTTTCTTCTCATAATCGTAGGAGTTGAAATTCCGAACTCCTCTTCTAACTTTTTTATGGTGATTCCAAGTTCAGCCCCATATAGGGCAAATATTCCTAAAATATAGCCCTTTATTAAATATTGACTTTGGTAAAATTTTTTAGTATTTTCATAAATTATATGAACTTTTGTGATGAAATGTTGGGGCAATTTTAGAGTATTGCCGACATAACTGATATAATTTGGATTATCTACATTTGAACTGGGAAATTTAAACATCTGAATTATTTCCCTATAAGCCTGTTTTAATCGCTTAAGAACAAAATCAAAATCATAATCGGTCCTGATAAGTTCACAAATTTGTCCAATATTGGTATTATCACCATGAATCCCACATGCAACAACAATACATGCCGCATATCCTATATATTTTCTATGTGTTCTGCGGAAAAAATTCGCCTGTTTTTTTACAATACATTTATACAAATTTAGACTCTCAAGTTTGATGTTATTATTTAATTTAAGAAAATTACAAATTCGCCCAATATCAAGAAATGCTACCATATATAGATGATGTGATGTTTTGGCGGGGTCTTGATTAGTTCGTCTAAGAATTCTTCTAAAATCTTTATCTTTATTGTTAGTTGAGTGATATGTTGTGAATTTGATGTGAGGTGAAAGAGGTCCAGCGAATTCTTGAGTATATCCTTCATTATAATTCTTATCAGTTACTCTTTTTGGAATTATAACAATTGGTCTATCATTTACCACTAAGCCACAGTTTACACAGACATCTTCCTTATAGGAATATTCCCCACACTCTAAACAAATCATTAATCCGATTTAATAATTAAATTAACATCACAATCAAGTTTAGCACAATATATAACAACCCTTTCAAGTTTTGCTTCTTTTTTATCCTCATCTATTATATGAATTATTTTAAATCTTAATGAGTTGAAATTACATTTTGGGCATGTGTGGTCAGTTAAATACATTTATATGCATCTCTTATGTCTTCAATAGTGATTTTTTTATGCTTTTTTTGTTTGGCAATTTCAACTGTTGCCTTTAATAGTTTTTCTGTCTCTTTTTTCAAATATTCCTCAAGTGCATTAATAGCATCCAGACCATTCAAATTTCCCTGTTTTATTAATTTCTTTTTGACATCTTTCCATATTTTTTTCCACCCATTCATTTTACCCAGCCCCATCTTCTTCTTTATCAGATGGTCTTTGTGGTCCTGCTGGCGATGGATATTTATAATCCAAATGAGTAATTGGTTTCAATTCTGTAATATTTTTCACCTTAGTCAATTTTTTTAATTTAGTCAAATCTTTTAATTTAGTTTTTACCATATATAAATTATCAAAAAATTCCAAATATAAATCTTTTGCTTTTGGAATTTTGTATATACAAATGTATATACTAAAATCTTCTTTTAACCTATATTATATATTGAATAAATGATGAAATTAGTATATACAAGTGTTGAGTCTATATAATAGTTGTTGAGTCTACATAGTGGAAAAAATTGCCAGAATATCAAAATTTAAGTTTTTTAAAATCTAAAATCTATATAAAAATCATAACAAGTTGAGATGTAAAAATGCCTTTATTTAAAAAGAAAAAAAAACGAACTATGAAATTTCTTGATGGGTATGCGACTCTTTATAGTGACGGATATACAGAAAGTCCTTTTGGTCATCATAGGACTGCAACTTCAACTGATAGAGAATCTGAATATTTCATGCAAAGACTTTCTGTTACTAAACTTGAACGATTATCATTGAGGACACCAGTTGGATTTAGGGGAACTTGGGGATATTCAAGAGACTTCTGGAATAATAGGCATGGAGTAAAAGCAAATCTCGACAAAGACATTTTGGAAGAATTAAATCAAGATTTAATAATATATCTCCTTTCACGAAGTTATTTTGATGAAATGGAGAAAGTTACTGCATGGGAAATAGTTCATGGCGAAGATATTCTCATGTTATATTTTGATGATGAAGGCAGAATTGATGATTATAAATATGGAGTAGAAGAAGATACGGAAATCCTTGGGATGGAAGCTATTAAAAAAGTAGACTATCATATTTCAGAATTTGATGAAAAAGGTGACCCAAAATATTATTTGGTCCAAGTAAAAAGTCCAGAATCATTCTGGGGAACTGTTTCTGTTGAAGTTCATCCTTCGAGAGTTTTAAGGCGAATTTCAGAAAATATCGAATATCGATATACTGGATTTAGCCGATTGGCTGTTGCTGGCGATGCTATCATTATATTATCCACAATATTGAAGGCGGCTGGCGAAGCAGCCTATAGATGGGGAACTGGACATCCTACAATTTTCACCAAAGATATATTTGATACTGCTTCACTTGAAAAATTAGAGACTGCAATTGGCGACCCGACCCGAAGAAGTTGGCATATTTTGCCATCAGAATTCGTTGATAGAATTGAACTTTTGGGTCAAGCTGGAACAATGCTTAACCTTAAGTCATTATCGGATATTGCTATGGAACATATAACAATAGCATTTGAAATTCCAAAACCGATTCTACTTGGTGAAGTTACTGGTGTTACTGGGGCTGAAGTAATTGAACGAACTTATTTCGCCAAGTTGGATAAGGACCATACTAATTTTGAACCATTTGTGAGACGGTATTTCCTTAGAGACTGGAATATTCATAGAATTTTTGCCAAGTATGGCTTAGACATCGAAAGTGATTATTGGGAAATTGATTGGGGAATTCGCCAAGTTCTCAATAAAATGGATGAAATGCAATATAAAACTATGGAAGCGAGTTATTGGCTTGCCCTTTCACAAGTCTTATCTCTTAATGAAGTTAGACATGGACTTGGTTATCCAGACATTTCGCCAGACCTTGGTGGCGATGTTATTTTTGGACTTGAATCAATGTATGCCCTTGAATCTGAAGAAATTAAAGAACAGGGCGATAAAACAGGAAAAACTGAAGGTTCTATAAAAGATGTTAATAAGGATAAAAAACATCAACCTAATAATAATAAACTTGCTGAAAATAAGGCGAAACTTAAAGATTCATTAAAGGAATTATTTGAAAATGAAGATTTGAAACATCTTGCCGATTCAATGAATCTTCATAAAAAGACCTTAATGAAGATGGCAAGTTATGTTGGGGCTGAAGTTTAAATATTAAAAAGTATAAAAAATATAAGATTAAATAGATAAAAAAATAATAAAAAAAGTAGAAAAAAATATGATAACAAGAAGCACAGCAGCCAGATTGGCTTCAAATATTTATTTAACAGAGTATATAGAGGCATTAGAATTTACAGCAAGACTTTATGTTAGTCCTGATGGAGATGGAACTGATGGCTCTACTTGGGAACATGCTTATACTACCTTAAATGCTGCAATTGCAGTAGCAGATGATGATGTTAATGAATTCACTATGATTTTTATGTCTGCGGGAACATTTGATGTTAATATAGCTGATAGATTAGTTTGTGATAGGAATGTTTATATAAAGGGAGTTGGTATGGGAAGGACTATAATTACGAATTCTCATACATCAAATACTTATGTATTAGGTGCTATTAAAAACTTCATATTAGAAGATGTAACGATTTATAGGACATCAACATGTGGTGGAGTTTATTTAAATTCAACAACTTGTAATCCAGTTATAAATAATGTTGAGTTTGATTTTGCCTCAGAAGTTGCGGCAGTTGGTAATGCGTTAGTGCTTTATAATTTTCCAAAGGGATATTTTTCTAACGTTATAATTTATGGTGATGATACTAATACTGTAGGTGTTACTCTTAATATTAGCGACCATTGCTTTTTCAGTAATTTTACCATTAAAGACTGTCCAGCTGGAATATATTCTAATGTGGCTACAAATGATTCAAATACATTCAGAAGTATAACATTTGATAGTTGTGCAATTGGTTTAGATTTAAATGATGGGGATAATAATAAATTTATAGATTGTATATGGATTGATTGCACTCTCGGTATTGATATAGAAGCAGTAGCAAATGATACGGTAATTTCATATCCACGATATAATAATAATACAACTGATATTTCTGATGCTGGAACTGGCACATCAGTGCAAAATATTCATGTTGAACTTGCAACTGTAGATGCAATAGTCGATGCAGTTTTAATAGATACTGCAACAACTATACCATCTATGATAAATACATTAAATGATTTAGTGAGTTTACAATCACATGAAGAACAAGTAATATATGTTGCAAAAAATGGTAATAATACTGATGGATTAAGTTGGGCAACTGCTTGGACATCTATGGCAAGTGCAATAACTCAAGCATCTGGTTTAAAACATGCTACTATTCATGTTGGAAAAGGAATTTTTGATATAGCAAGTGCAACTTATTTATTAGTGGATGAACCAGTGCGTATAATTGGTGCTGGTAGAGGACAAACAATATTTAAAAATTCACTGGGGACTGCAACATCAGATTGTGTATTTAGATGCACAGCAAGAGTTCATTTATCAGATTTTAGCATAGATAGAGGTTCAGTAATTCATGATGGGATTAAATTAATTAATGTTCCACAATCTATAATAGAAAGAGTAGACTTTTTATTTTCAGGTGGAGTAGCTGCTGGTAGAGCAATTTATATAGATTCATCAACTGGTACACGCATAAAGGATATAACTATTCGTGGTGATGGGACTAATACAATTGGAATTTATGGTGCTACTGCGGGCGGAAAAGTTATAATTGAAGACTGTTATTTTCATCAATGTGCATCTGGAATAGAAATAACAATTGGAACTATAAATAGGTGGCATGTAAAGCGTTGTGATTTTATTGGATGTATTATTGGTATTAATATGGATGATGGTGATTATTTTATATATGAAGACTGTAATTTTATAATTTGCACTATGGGGGTAGATGTAGAGCCAATAGCAACATATAATACTTTTATAGGGATGAGATTTGCTGGAAATACAACAAATTTAGATGATGATTCAACAACTTCATCTTGGCTTGAGCCATGTGGTTGTTTTTCTGTTGAGGTATATCCAGCCGATTTAACTGGTATTACTGTGCCAGATGGTGCAGCAAATGTATATGGCACTGATACTGAAATATTACCAGCAGCAACTGCAACTAAACCATTCATAGTTACTGGATTTAGTATTCATGCAGAAGATGCTGGACATCATTCGATAAGATTTAGTGCAGATAGTGGTGCAACATTCTTTGCTGAAGTAGTTATTGATGCAGCGGCATTAACTGGACAACTTGTTGGTCATAATGATATTGGTGGTATAGATAGGGTATTTCCAAGAACTACCAGAATATCAGCATCATGGAAATCAAGTGATGGAAATTCAGATGTAAACAAAATATGGATTACAAGAAGAGTATTACAATAAAATGTCAGAAAAAAATATATGGCAAGTATTAAGGGAAAATGTTTATGAGATAAATGCGAAACCAATCTCTAATTATTTAATCCCAGATGACTTTATTGGTATTCTTGTTTTAACTGGACTTAATAAAGAACATGGTGAATTTGTTTTAATTACGGATAATATTCCAGAGAAATTTATTATAACTGGATATGCATATCATGGACCAACCGACCATAACTTTATATTACAATTAAGTGAGAATGGAGAATCTATTTTCTTTCATATGATAGGAAAGGCAGATGTTGGCATGACACCACATAGAGAAAATATAAGATATAATCATATTTTTGATGCAGAAACTACAATATATGTATCTGCAAAACAAGATGATGATTCACAAGGAAGTATTTATATATGGTTATTTTGTCAGTCTGTTATAATATAATAATAAAAGGTGAAAAAATATGTTTATAAAAGCATGGTTTACTAAATTTGGCGTTCCAGAAACTGGATTAATACCAATATTATGGGTTTATGATTTAACTGATGGAACTGTTGATATTAATGACCAAGACATGACAGAAATTGATAAAGGTTGGTATTATTACACTTTTGATGATTTTGACCAAAATCATGTCTATGTTTATATGATTGATGGAACATCACATACAGAGCCACCCGAAAGATATCAGTTTGGAGAACTTAAGTATTTTACAGAAACGTAACTGGTGGTTTTCATGTCTGCTGAAATTCGCAAACAGAATTTTAGCGATTATTTTTTAAAATTATATGAGGAATTTACAAAAGACCAGATTGAATTAGATTCTAATTTAAGTGAATGCACTTCTCTTAAAATTCCTTTATTTAAGAAAGAACATCCAGAATGGACATATGAACATATAGTCGCTGCATCGATGGGATATTGTAAAGACCATCTTAAAGATGAAATGACTGTAAATCCCGAAAGGAGTGTTAGCACTCCAAGGGTTAGAGCTGGTAAAATTGTTAAATCACTTAAGATTAAAACTGGATTAAAAGTTGGTCATATGGGTTTAAATCCCATGCTTTCAGAATTACCAATGAAAAATCCAAATACTCTTCAGACTAAAATGGAAGAAGTTATTACAGCAGAAGCATCATGGTTGACCGCAGAAGAAGAAGAGAAAAGAGCTAAATATGCTCGTATGGTGAAGAAGGGTGATGCTAAACATGTCACTCTTGGTGATGTATTTGATACCATCATATTAAATAGTCCAGAAGTTTCAAATGAAGAAATTCTTGAAGTATTAGATTGGGCTTATGGCGATTCGGTGGAAATGTTACCATCAGTATTCATTGTTGCAGAAGCCATGCTTGATAGTGTTAATACTGGCTTAAATAATATAATAAAAATTAACGTTACTCTCGCATCTGAACTTGTTCAACCCTATGATAAAGTAGTTAAAGATGATGATGATAATGTAATATTTAATAATAATGGAAGACCTAAAATTAGAAGGGAATATCATTTTAAACCTTATGAAGAACTAAAAAAAGCTATCATAGGAATTGATAAACTTCCAGTAATAATTGAACATCAAGATTCTGTCTATAAAGAGAATACAGTAGGATGTATTCGCAATCTAAGAGCAGATGATTCAACACGCTCCATTAAAGGAATAGCATATCTTATTGAGTCAAAATTACCCGCTGGCTTAATTGATGCATTACGTAGAGGATTAATCATACCAGTATCAATAGGCTTCTGGGCAAGACTTGGTGGGTCGGGAACTCATTTGGGTGAATTTTATGATTTTACCCAAGAAGGAATAATTTTACATCATTTGGCTATCTGTTTGAGGTCAAAAGCAAGATGTGCAGCACCTTTATGTGGTTTAAATGTTGATTCCATTGATGAAAAAATTAATAATGAAATTGTTTTTATAAAGAAGGAAGATGATTATTTTAATATAGATAAAAATAATGACAAAAAAGAAACGAATAATGAATATCAAAAATCCAATTTTGAAGGGAGTATTATGGCAAAAGAAGACCAATCCGATGCTGAAGACTATTCTCAAAATTTCCCCAAAGACATTGAGGCTTTTATTTCCAGTCTCGTTGGCTTTTTAAAGGGAACTGTTGTAGAGGATAGAAGTCAGATAACAGAACGTATTCTGAGTGCTCTTAAAGATGCTCAATTAATTGAACAAAAAAATGAAAAGGTGAAAGATAGTATGGATGATAAAGACCTTATCAAATTGATTCAAGATTCTATTAATTCGGCTATTCAAAAGAAAGATGAAGAAATTGATACATTAAGAAATGAAATGAAAGCATTTGTGGATTCACAAAAAGAAGCTGTTAAACAGGCTGAAGAAGCCAAAGATTCGGCTAAATATATCGCACAAATCAAAAAATTCTCAAAAATTAATGATGCCTTTTTAGAAGGAAAATCTTCATCTGAATTGAAACTTCTTGCTGATGCCATTCTTAGCGAAAAACCCTCAACCCAAAAACCCAGTGTTATGCCCATTGAAGGGCAATCTCGTGGTGAGGTAAGAAATGAGGGGATGATTAAGCTAATGGATGGGACTTTCCTAACCGCAGAAAGTAAATTAGTTGATGACGAAGGCAAACAATTTACCAAAGACGGCAGAGTTGATTTCGGAATGATTTTTGATAGTGTCAATCAAGAATTTGATTTAAGTGGTATATCTTTTATTTACCCAGACCAAAAATAAATAGTGATAAAATATGGCAACTTTAGAAAAATGTTTAGAAGCTCTTAACGGACAAAGTGGACCGAGATGGGGCAACGCAGAAGATTCTCTAATTAAACCTTCATATTTAGTTCAGCAAGGCACAGCAATCGACCAAATCAAGATTAATGCTGTAAATACATCCGCAATTGGTGTTGCTGATTGTGATGATGACCATGATTTAAATACAGTATATACAGCAGGCGAATCAGTTCCTTATTGGGAACTTGGAAGTGGTGTTGATATATATGTATTATTTGATGATGGAACTAACAACGTGACTATTGAAAGAGGATGGCTTATTAGTCCTTCAACAAGTGATGTTGGATGTGCAATGAGATTTGCTTATACTGATGGAGCAATGCTGACAGATACAATGTATAGAGTAATTGGTAAACCGTTACGCAAAATAGTTATTTCTGGGGATACCCCTACATTCATATTAATTAGATTAGGATTGTAAAGTGATTAAAATGGGAGACAAATCAAACCCTGATTTTTCCGCATCATTTGAAGATTTGAGTTATATCCAAGATTCAGATTTACTTTTAATGGAACGAGAAAAACAGGAAATTAATGCTACAGTATATAATATTGTTTGGATGCAAGCAATTGCACAAAAAATATTTCCAACTATTCCTATTAGAAAAGGAATGAAGGAACATAAATTAACCATTGCAAAAGAACCAAGTCCACCTTTATTTACTCAAGACTTTTTAAAGGAAGCTTTAGATAAAGTAAGGCGAACTGAAAACACATATTATGTAGTTTATATGCATAAGGATTTTCAATTAAGTAAAGTCACAATAGATGCAAGCCGAAGTCAAAAATACTACAATATGGATGCAAGATTATTACACATTCGAGTTATCACAAGAACGATGGCTTCCTACAAAGAAAGAGTTTGGTGGAGAGGCTTCGATATAGGTGGAAAAAGAGACTCAAATGGAGATTTTGCCGCATTATCCACAGTTCAAAGTGGAATTAATGCTAATTCAGTAGGTATCCTAAATACAAGTGGTATCAATACGTTTGTGGCTGGTGCTGGTGGCGATGCAAAATGTGGAAGTGCTGGTGATGGACCTTTTTCATTGGCTAAAGCTATGGCTGGATTAATTGCAGATGAATACTATGGACCTTATGATGTAATACTTTCACCACTTTTATACGCACAATTCATATTAAATCGAAATTCGACAACTTTCCAGACAGACTTGGAAAGAATGCTTTCTATGGTAGATAAAAATAAGCAAGGTATCGTTAGAAAGCTTTGGGTAAGTCCATTCTTAATGAATGCAACAGACAGTGGAATTAATTCCTCAATGTGTGTCCTACAAAGGATGACACCAGATGGAGAGCCAACAGTTGTATTAGGAGAAGAGTATCCAATTCGACACTATCCTATGACGCAAAATGCGTTCGGAATCAAAGGGAAAATTATATGGGCAGGAATACCGATGGTTATTAGACCTTTAGCAATCAATTTAGAAACAGATATAAATGCTGCGGGAACTTAAACTAATTATAATTTTGTAATTTTTTTTTCTCTTTTTACATTTCTATATTTATGATTAAAAAATCATGTGAATTTTTGGGACTTTTTATAGGTAGAATTGATTCTTAAATTTTTTAATAAGTAGTTTCTATAGTTAAAATATGAATAATAATACTGAACAAACTGGAACATAAAAATGGCTCTTGTAGATGAAACTGATGTAGAAGGAATGGTAGGATATGCCATCGCTGATGGAAATGGAAAACGCCCAAGTTCAACTGACCTTGCTTTAATGATTACTTGGGCTGAAGCTATAATTAAAGGAATATTAAAATTAGCAGTTCTTGTAGATACGTATGGACTTTTAAAAGTTATAGAACTCTCAATTATAATGCGGATGATTCGTGAACAACGTTCACTTTCAAATCCAGATGATTATTTGCCACAAGATTTCACAATTTTACCAACTGAAGAAAGATTAATCAGAATGGCAGCCAGTGGTTGGCAAGCATTAACTTTTGATGTTGGCGAAGGATAATATGCCAAAGAAACCTCTCAAAATTCCAAAGACAAGAAGGGTAATTAGTAGTAAACGAGCCAGTCGAATGAGGATAAAACCAAAAAGAGTGGGATATTATAAGCACTTAGCACGTGAAAAAAAAATAGCAGGAAAGATTGAAAAAGTATTAACTCCACTTGGTGATGCATTTAGTAGTGGAATGTTAAGAATGAAATTACCAAAATTCAGAAAGAAGCCCAAAGTTATTCCATTTGTGCCACATCCAAATTCTGTAGTATTACGAACATATAGAACTGCTGCTGGTGGATTTTATAGAAGATTATCAGATTCATATCCATATAGAATACATAAAAAGAATAGGGTCGGTGGAAGACCTTGGCATGGTCCTTATCCTAATCCTCTTGGAATAAGGAAAATATTGAGTATTAATATTTCGGCTAAAGGAATGAAATTTCTCATGGATAATATATATGATGCATATTATCTTGATGAAATTAAACATGCAATTACTGATGCAATGCGGGATTTATGGACAAAGATTTGGAATTATGGTAAAACTCAAATAAATAGATATGTCCCAAAGGATAGTGGTGATTTAAGAAAATCTTTAATACAATCATTATCAGATGACCCATTAAAAGGTTGTTATATTCCAAATTTAGAAGAAAAAAATCCAAGAAGAATAAGATTAGAAATTAGAATTTTTTCTGATATTACATATGGTGGTATTGTGAATAATATGCCAAATGATTTTCTTCAACATCCAAACATATATCATCTAAGTGGAATGAAGGGAAAAAGTGGTAAAACTCTTAATGACCCACATGCAGTAAAGGGATTTTTTTCAATGGTTATACTTAAAATAAAAATGATGATTAAGGGAAAATATATAAGAGCATTCATAAAAGATATTGAAGAAACTTTTGGAAGTATATTAAGGTCACAAATTAAAATGATAAATAAAGGAATTTATGAAGCAGAAATGCTAACAAGGAATTCTATAGATTATAGAGAAAGACAAACAGCAAAAAAATTACAAACAGAACTTAAAAAAACTCGAATTGAGTTAAGAACATTAACTAAAGGAGATAAAATATCTTATAAAAAAGCAAGGTCTATGTTTAAAATTACAACATATAGAGGAAAATAAAATGGCACATATAATAACAATTTTGGATGCTGATTGGGCAACTGGAACTGGTGGAATAGAACCAGCAATGGGCAAAGGAGAAGAAAACGAATTCATTATCAATTATGTTGAAGGGATTGTTGGCAAACTAACATCAATAGATGATGATTATCTTGGTTTTGGTGATGATTATAATTTTACACCAGATAGTCATGATGCCTATTTAGTAGAAATAGTTGCAGAAACTGCAGCAAGATTAAAAGAGATTGTGGATGAGATAAAAAGAATCTCCGCATATTTCTCACCAAGTGGCGATGATAATATAATAAAATGGGGGGGTGGGGAAATTACTCCTTGGAATAATTATCGATTTAGGGCTGATTATATGATTTTTATTTATAAATCTGGAATCAGTGTATAACTTTTAAAAAATTTAAAATCTATATAAAAATCAATTAATAAGGAAAAAAATAAAAATGTCATACTTTCAACAAAAAGATGAACGAGTTTATATGTTCCCAGAAACATCTACATATTTAACTCCGTTAAATGGAACTATTGTTACTGCAAATCCAGTTACATATCCTTGGTATTCAAGACTTAATATTGTCCCAGATGGATTAGATTGGGATATGCCAATTAAAATTAAAGAAAAGGTTTGGGATATTGGCTCTGGTAAACATCCATCACATATTATAAATACAATTCAAGAACCAGTTGATATTACATTAGAAATGATGATGGTAGATGCAAGACTTTTGGCTATGGCAATTGGAACTACAAATTCTGCTGGAAGCCAAGCCGCAGTTCATACAATTACTCCATCAACTTGGACAGCTATAAATGTAGATGGTGCTTACTTTTTATATTATGTCGTTGATGGGAGTGGACATCAAAAATGTTATGCTATCTATTCAGATGTTAATAGTGACCAAGGTGGTGCACCTTCTATTACTGGGACGACTAATGTTAATATAGATTTTGCTTCTGCTGATAATTTAACTGGTGTAAATATTACAACCGTAGCAACATATCTTGATGAATTAGAATTAGCAATGGAAGCATTAACTGAAATTACAGTAGTTACTACAACCGATACTGTAGCAACAATTACAACTGTGGCTAATACTGGTGCTGTATGTCATCCAAGAAATGGTGCATCAAGTCCAGCATTTACTTTTACTGCAACAACTTATGGTGCTTCAATTCAAACTGTTACCGAATCTACTGGGTCTGCACTTCCAAGTTTTGGAATTCATATTGAATATTATCACGCAAGTGAACCAATAGCAGTTGACTTATTTGGATGCACAGTTATTTCACATGAAACTACAGTAGATTTCAGTGAGAAAATAGTAAAAGAATCGGTCGTTATAAGAGCATCAACTTATGCAATCGGAAATGTATCTACTTGTCCACCACCGAAGAGAACGATAACACCTCATATTTGGAAAAATCTTGCTGAATCAGCAAGTAATTATTTGATAATGTTGGGAACTACAGATAAAACGCCAAAGATTATGAGTAAAATGATGCTTAAGGTTGAAAATGAAGTAGACTTTCATCCAGAAATAGGTTATGCTTATACTAAGCATGTGATTGCTGGTAAACGAACTGTTACAATGAATTTAATTGGTTTCATTCAAATCAATGATTTATGGACTTATTGGTATGATACTTGGGATAATGCCAATGGATACTATACAAATGCGGCGGCAAGACTCAATTCAGAAATTAAGATAGAAAGAACAGCTACTTATGACACTTGGCAACTTAGTGTATATAACTGGTTAATTGAATCATATGGTCTTAGAATTTTCCCCATAGATGATAAAATCATGGGAATAGATGTAACTTTTACCGATGCTACCCCAGATGGTAGTGGATATATCATTGATAGTTTTGTAATTAGTGATTATGTAGCGAAAATATTTTATAATGTAGCAAATGCATAAGGTGATAAAATGAGAGAAATAGAATATAATGGTCATAAGTATAAAATTTTAGAAAAGTTGAAATGGCGAAATGTAAAGAGTTTAATGGAATTTGGTGTGGAAAATCTTAAAGAATTTATAAAACATCCAGATATTGTAGATTATATGATAAAACAGTTTATAGTTGAGCCAAAGTTAACTGAGGAAATATTGAATGATATGGATATCGATGAAATCGTTTTCTTAATTGGAGAAGTTAAAAGGGTAGAATTTTCCACTGAGCTTTTATCTCAAATCAAAAAAAAACTTTCTTAATTTCGAGAGGAACTGCTGTAAAGGAAAGCAGTTCTGATATTGCTATGGTTATTATGATGAGAGAATACCATCAACAGTATTCGGAGATATTAGAAATGCCAGCAGAAAAAGTATTATTTTTAATATCACTTCATTTTGATATAGCAGCTTTTAGAAAACATCAATTAGATAAATTAAAAAATAAATCAAAAGGTGGGAAATAATGGCTGGATTCGCATTATTAAAGGCAATTGGAAAATACTCAAAAGCAAGAGGAGTATCTAAAATGGCTGAGAAGGGAATAATGACAAAGGCTGGTGGAAAGAAATATACGGAAGCCCTTAAAGCTCAAGCGGAAGCTGGTAAACAACTTGCTGGTGCTGCAACTCATAAAGGAATGAAATTATTTAAGCATATGCTTTCATCTCTTATTACTATTGGAACAATACCAGCAGCCATGACATTTAGTTCAGTTATGCAATCATTGAATGAAATTTTTGGTGCAATTCTTAGTCCACTTGAACCTTTTCTTGCATTATTAGGAATGGTTGCAACAACAATAGAAGTTGCCCTAACTCCACTTACAGTATTATTATGGGAAGAATTTAGTGATGCATTTGCTATGTTATCAGAATCAATGCCAATATTATCAGAAGTGATTAATGATTGGATAAATGATAATGCACAACTTGATGATATAATAGAGGAAGTTATTGATGGTGTTAAGGCTCTTATAGTAGCTCTTGAAGAAGGACTTATTGAAGATATAGCAGACCTTGCACTTAATATGCTTAGATTGGCTGCAATGTTAATAACTACTGATGAAGATGGTAAAACTCTTATACAAAGTATAATAGAATTAGCTGATTCATTTGGCGATTTATTAGTTAATTTAATTCCACTTCTTCCAGTATTAAAGGGAATTGTTGATTGGGCGGATAGTGTAGTTGAGGCACTTAAACCATTAACTTCTGCTGTGGGTATGGGTGCTACTACTGGTGGTCGTGCTGGTCCTTGGGGAGCATTAGCTGGTGGAATAATGGGTGGAGTAACCCAAATTGGAGAATGGTTAGGTTTTGGTCAAGAAGGTGGACTTACAACTGGTATTGGACCTATGGTTGTTCATCCAAATGAATTATTACTTCCACTTGATAGTCCAATAGTAGAGAATATTTTGCCTAATAATGAAGGCATGATGAGAGAACAAGAATTAACAAATGAATTATTAGTAGCATTAATTAATAATATGAGAAGACATCCAGTGAGGAGAAGATAATGGCAGTTCTTTATAATATATATTTATCAAAACTTTCTACTACACCAGATGATTGGGATGATGCAAATGATGCAGATTATAATCATGCAAATGGATGGGTAAAGATAATTTGTAGTTTTCTTGATGATAAATTCAGCCAAAAAAATAAAGTAAGACATGTCGCTGGACATACCCAAATCAGAATAGTTGTTGGAAAATTTATTCAGTCAGTAAATCTTGGTAAATGTATTATAACACAAACTGGCAATACTGAATCTTCAGATTATTATAATGCAGTTAAAATGTTTCTGGTGAGACATGCCGCAGTTGGTGTTGCTACTGAACATGCATATCCACTTTATCTTCATGCTTATACAAGTCCTACGATAGCAGTAAAATGGATAGATATAGATGAAGTATTGCAACCTTATTTAAAAGTTCAAGTGAAAGGTTTTAATTTTAAAGTAGATGGCACTGGAATTTATAGAGGAACAATTCAATTAGAAGAAGCATAAACTTTTAAGTGGTGATAAAATGCCGACTCATACTGAAGCAGTTATGCGGGAAGCAATAGTTGTAACAGAGATAGGTGAAGTTCCATTTGCTGAAATTACATTTATAAAGGGAACAACAATTGTTGAAGATGAAGATGTCACAATTGATGATGAATATACAAGTGGTGGGGCTACTGCCACTGAAGAAATTTTTGCTGGAGAAATTGAAGATATTGATTATTTGGATGATATAAATGCTTATTGTGAATCTCAAACTATAGAAATTGATGATATAACCCCAAATAATTTATCATATACAAAAACAACATATATGAATGTTGTAATAGAACTAATTAATACTTTATGTTCAATAGTTGTATTACCAGATGCTGGTGATTGTATTGAGGAATATTTTGGTTTATTAGGTTGGAATGCAGATACTGCTGGAACTTCGCCAGATGGATATACAAGTGTTACGACCCAAGGAAATAATACATGTTTAATAGATGCCGAAACGGCAGACCATCAAATGAATGCTAAGTTTACAAATGATGGTGCTATTCAATCTTGGACAAGTTGTTATAAGACCACATCTTCTGGAACGGTGAGTGGAACAATAGAAGTATATTTTTATTATACAGAAGCTACAGAAGGTGGTGCTGATGATGGGGTTTTTATGAGAATTGGTGGTAGAGATGTTTCGGCTGGATATAATATAGGACCAGCAGTTCGTATTGATTGTTTCAATAATAAATTATATCATGAGACTGATGAAGATAATCATGGTTCTGGTGGATTAATAGAATTAGCTGATATTGAAGAAGAAACATGGTATCATTTAAGAATTGATTTTGAATGTGGTGGTGGTGCTTATAAAGGACTTGGGGCAGATACATTTGATGTGTATTTAATTGATATGTCAGAAACATCTCCAACACAGACACAAGTGGGTTCTGATTTGGCTTTTGTAAATGCTTTGGCTGAAGTGGATAATATTTGGAATTATTATGATGCAGATAATGATGCTACTGCAAATTATGTTAGTTTAGATGCTTTAGGTTGGTCTTGGGACTCAGGTTATTATATTGGTAAAAATTTCAATTATGAACAAACTTATTTTAAATATCCAACATCTGACAATGAATTTCCAATAACCACATTTATATTTGATGGAGATAAAACAATAAGAAATCTTCTTGATGAATATGCCACATCAGTATATGCTGGATGGTATTTTGATAATGAGAAAAAGATATATTGTAATGATTTAGATACTGATAGTGGTTATGATATAACAACTTCTACAGAAATTATATCATTAATTGGATATAAACAAATGAAGCAGATAGACCAAGTAATACTCTTAGGCGGATGGACTTCTGCTGGAATTAGATTAAAAGTAACTTCTGGTGCTGGTGATAATATTTTTAAAGATACATATAATACTATTACTGATGAAGATACATTACAATCAATAGCAGATAATATTGTTATACAAAAACAACTTCATCCAGTAACACTTGAGGTGGAAATATTAAATGCAACAGAAGGAAATTTCCAAGTTGGTGAGACTGTAACAATTGGTGCAAATCTGATATTTGATAATTCAGAAACCACAGTTCCACCTGGTCAATATATAATCCGTAAAAGTGAATTTAATATTATTGAAAAAACATCATTCTTAATTTTAGATGATGGTTTAGTATTTAAGAAAAGAGGTGGACTTCCAGAAGAAAATTCTGAACTAATTCGGCAAGATAGAGCATCAATAACAGTAATAGAAGGTGATTATCTTACAAGTGATTATAGTGATGATATTGACGGCAAATTAGCTATAGGCTCTGCGAATGCTAAATATATCAATTGTATTATAGCGGGAGGGAATTTACATTCTGAATATAGGTTAGCATTTGGAGTTGTAAATATTGGAGCAGATGATTTTCAAGTTCAATATATTATTCCTTTACCTCCTGTAATAGGAATCTTGAAACTATATATCGAGAGTGTTAGAGTGGGAATACAAAATGCGGATGCGGGAGACTATTTAGATAGAGTAAGACTTGTTCAATGGACTGCATATTCTACAATCTCAGTGAAACTTGATGATGGAACAAATAGAACTACTCCAGAGGAATATGATTATGATTTTGCCGCAGTAGATTTCTCTGGATCTAAAACGAATATAGTATTCTTAGATTGTTTTGCTACTAATGCGGGTGATTTAAATATAGCATTTGTAGAAGTTAAATATTATTATGATACATAAAAAGAGGTTAGATAAAAAATGAAAATACAAGTAGAAAGGAATATATGTGATATATGTGGAGTTAATGAAGCACATACAAGTAATGGAGTTCCAATTACTTGTGAATATTGTGATAAGGAATTATGTAAAGATTGTATTGTTATTATAAAATTGGTATTTAAAGAAATCGGCACAAATTTTAATATAACCCCATCACAAAATATTATAATATGCAAGGATTGTTTATCACAAAAAGTCTTTTCAATAAAAGTAGAATCTATTTGATAGGGCAAAAAAATGTCTGATATCAGAAAGAAAAGTGAAGATGAAGATTTCGACCCAGATAAAGAAGCAACCCCAGAGCAAAAAGATAAAGCCATTGAAGAAATAGTTGAATATCTTCGAACATGTGCAATAAGTGGAGATTGTGAATCATGCGAAAAAGCCCCAACATGTCTTAGAGGAATAAAAGCTGTATTGGCAAATTTATTGACAGAAACAAATGATATAAGACATGAAAATAACGCTATGGCAACAGCAATTAGGATTTACTTCAGTCATGATAAAAGCCATAAAAAAGTTGGACAAATTCATGATTCAATTGATAATGTAATAAGATTATTCATGTTTGGAATAATATTTATTCAATTTATATGGTTTCTCATTCAGATTTATGGACTCTGAGTGAAATCAAAAATAAGATACTTTTTTTAATTTATTGAAAATAATCATCAGTAAAAAATTTTACCTACCTAATTTTGGAAATAAATATAGGTAGAATTGATTTTTATAGTTATTATTTAATATCTAACAACTTTCTGATTTTATCTAAAATATAAGGTCTTTGCCACAGACCAAGTGGACCAAAGTATTTCTTAATCAATTTCTTAAGTTGTTTCTTTTTAGTTGAATTCAATTCATGGAAATCGGCAATTTCATTTGTGATTTTATCTATTATAATATTAATATCACCTCTTTAAAATTTTAAATTAGAAGATTATTATAATTAAAATATGTCAAAAAAAGAAAATTTAACTGAAGTATTTAAGCAATATAAGTTGAGTGCTAAGAAGCTTAGGACTGTCATATGTTTATTGATAATTCAGATTATAACAACTTTGCTATTAGTTGGTGTTGAGAATTGGATTGTGATTATTCCACAGTTATTAGAACTTATAGTGATTATTGAGAAAATAGACACTGGGGAATAATAATGGCAAAAGAAGAATCTTAATAATTGAGTTTTCCCTTTCCACATCTACGGCAGAAACTTTCAAGTCTATTTTCGTGAATCGATTGGAATTTTTCCTCACAAAACCAAATCTGTGGCGTATCTTCATTAGGCTCTGATAATGAGTCGCATTCTATTGGTTTGAGTGGTTCTATTTCGCCAAAATCTAACTCTTCTTTTTTTATTTCTTTTTCAGACATTTTGCACAATCCTTTTTTACTTTATATTTCTTTATAAATTCCTCAATAGCCTTTATCAAAACAAACTGGAAGTCTTGTCTGTATCCATTACTGGCATTTCCACTAAAGGCAATATCATCAAGTTTTGCTATTGCTGAAGGATATATATCAACTATAACTTTAACCATTATGGTAGCCCCCTATTAAGTATAGCCTGTTTTTCTTTTCCCCATAATTTTCCATATTTTTCTGCCCATTTACCAGTAAGCACAAATGCACCATAATGCTTCCAGATTCTTTTACTTTTCCAATTACGAATTTTGAACCTAAATTTATAAAACATTAATACATCATCTCATTTAGATAATTTATAATATCAACCAAGCATTTTACAGTAGACTTTCTTGATTGTTTTTTACTCAAAAGAAAATAAGCGGTTCTTGCTTCATCAGAAGTAATATTTATTGCCTTCTCAATTATATCTGGGGTTTTTACCTTTTTCACTTTTGGAGTAATTTCCTCTGGCAAAAATTTTCCTAAATTCATATTTTTTCACCAATATATTCTTTATTCCATTCATATCGCCATTCTTCTAATATTTTCTCATCAGTCTCTTCTAAGATATGTTCATATGAATTAGATGTAAGATGTTTTAATATAATTGCAATGGCTTCAGCACCACCAGCAATATACATTCTCGTAGGTAAATCATGGTTATTATTTGCCCATGCAACCTTATATTTTAAATATGCTTCCAACCATTCTATTTCAATTTCAATATTCATGACCACTTACCATCCATTCTATATCTGATTAATATATGTCTTATTTCCTTAGCGATTCTTTCGACAAATTTTTCTTCTCTCTTTGAAAAAATATCCTCAGTATTTATACTATTCAAAATTAAAAGCCCGACCAATTTCCTAAGAATAATAAATTCGAAGTCCCTTGCCTTTGTAGTCTTAATTAAATTATCTTTTGATTCTTTAATTATTTCCTTTAGCCCTCTGACTTCATCTGGCATATCTGGCTGCTGTCCTAACTTCATTCTGATATATTTTGAAAGAGTAAGACCTTCTTCGGCAGCCTCTTCATTGAGTGTGATTTTCTCTTCTTCCGTAACTCTTACGTATATATTTGAATCACGCATAAATTATCACTTCCGCAGAAATTACAAAATTTCATCTCAAGTCTATTATCTGCACAACCACATTCTTCACATTTTAAATATTTTTTCTTCGTTTTGTTTATTTTTGGCAAATTGATAGCAGCAATTCGTTCTATATGTTTTCTTCTGCTTCTATTTCTAAAGTAATAAAATAGTCCAATTCCGCCAAGTGCTATTAAAAAAGCATACCAAAAAATACAAATTATTGCAATTAAAAATAAAATACAGATTAATTCATTACTATCATCTGACATTTTACTGATAGAAGCTATCTGAAGAAATTTTTTCTTTTGGAATAAGCTTCATTAAAGATTTTCTTATTTTCTGTTTATTTTTCTCAACTTCAGGTCCGATTCTTGCACATTCCATCGCCCAACCTTCATAGAATTCTTGTGATATTGGAGTGAAAATTTCATTTGATGCCTTATCTCTCCATAATTTTGTAAAGAATCCAATAAGTAGATGAGTATTATGAACAAATAAATACTTATCAACTTCCCCCTCAATTGAGTCTTGTTTTTGTTGTTGATGAACTATAGCATTTACAGTTAATTGTTGCACACATGCCTTTAAATGTAAAAAGAAATGCATAAGTAGATTCCTCTGTTCATAGACTTTATCGCCTCTTTCTAACATCTTTTCATGTTTTATTTCTAAATCCATTAACTCAAGTTTTAACTTTTCAAGCTCTTTTTTATTTCCCATTTAATTCACCTCTTTCTATTATTTTTCTATATTTTGTTGATTTTGTTAAAATATTTTGAGAAATATTCAATAATTCTCTTTCTTCCCTATCTGCGGGTCTACTATATGGAACATAATCTCTAATTAGAAAAGATTCCGCAAGCCACTTTTTATAGTCAAGGATATTACTTGTCGATGAAACAAAATCTGGAATTGGACTTTTTATTCTTTTAAGAAATTCATCAATTCTAATGAGAAGGTTATCCTTGGTCATTTTATCGAGACCTTTCTTCTCAAAGAATTTCTTCATTCTTCGCCTGATTTTGGTTATAAATCCCACTTTACCGAATTTCATATCCCATCTCTCTATACATTACATCATATAAAATTTCCATTTGTTGCCCAAGGCGTTGTTGAGCTGTAAAGTTACATTTCATATATTCATTGAAGAAGGCAATTATTGATGGACTTCCCTCAATAAGAGCATCAAGCATTACATCAATGGCTTCTCCCAATGTTTTGCCTATTTCTTTGAAGCATGTTGTTTTTGTAATTTTAGGCACTGGTCTTTTTGGAAGATGATTTACATAAGGTGATGAAATATGAAAACCACTAATCACACATTCTTCAACTAACTCATGTAAAATCCCAGCAGCCTTAAGAACTTTATCTAATGCTTCTTCTTGATACATTTTTCCTCTTCTCCAATAGCCCCACATGATTGACATGTTTTTTTATTAATCTTGATAGGGCATTTTTCTCTCGTTTCAATTTTAAACCAAATTTTAATTTCTGTCGAAACAACAGCATCAATTACTAAGACTGCAATAATCCCCAAAATTGATGGTCCAAACATTCCAAATACTATTACTATTGAACTGCCTATGCATAGGGCTTTACGTAAAAGCCATTTAATTGTTTTTTTTATTTTCATTTTTCTTTTTAACCTCTCCATTGATATTTTTTCTTTAAATTGATTCATTAAATCATCTATATATTTTTTTGATTCTTCGTATGCTTCATCCATCATTCATTAACCTTATATTGTATTAAATAATAGAATCCATTTCCAACATCAGTAAATCCTACTATTTTTGTATCTTGATGCATACGGTCATTTAAAAACTTTTCTGCCAATTCCAAACTTGAAGTTCTTGCCAATTTTATTGTTATCATTAAAGTTTCACCGAGATTCTAATAAGTAAATTTACCACATATATGTAAATACATTAAAATAAGTCCTATTGTTCCAAGAATAAGTGCAAATGTCATTATTATAATAAGTTCCCATATATCTCTTTTCATTTAAAGTTTCACCGAAATTCTGTATTTATCGCCATGAAGTTTAATATTTGGAGAGCCAGACTTGCCAACTGGTGGTAATCCAGCTTCCTCAGCATAACTTTCATCATATAATAAATATCCACCAGTTAAAATAAAGTGTGTTTCTGTGAATTTCTTAGTCTGATAATATTTATCAATTTCATATGCTTGAATAGGAATATGTGCAAGTGAGTGAGTATGTGCCATGATATACATATCAGCATTTTTGACAATTTCTTGAAGTTTTTGACATGCGTGCATCTTGGTTCTAATATATCTTGAGCCAGTTCTACCATGAATCATATGGGCAGAATAAGCTTGCCATTTATCTTTATATGAATTACACTGTCCCACATTAAAAATCTGAGTGGAAGCCCCGCCAAAATACTTCACATTTAATCTTCTTGCCATACTTCTTGTAACATCATCACCATTTAAATCAAGATAACGTTTTTCATGATTACCTCTATGAAGTCCAATTAATCTTCGCCTATTTGCTAACGGTCTAAGTAAATCCACCATATCATCCCTTTGGACATCTGGCGAATATTTCTGATGTAATAATCCCTTCTTTCTTTCAGTCGCCAATTCACACATATCACCAAGACCAATAAAGAATCTATTCTTCTCTTCAAGTCCCCAGTCTAATACTTCTTGAAAGAATTCTTCATCACATTCTGGGCTTCCCCAATGAACATCACTTATTACTATAAGTTCATTGCTGTTATATCCTTTTGGGACTCCTAAATGTTGTATATGAAGTTTGCCGTTAGTCATTAATATCTCACCTTCCTTGATACACTATTTCTAATTCTTTCTTGATTCAATTCAGTTCCACATTTTTCACAGTATTTCTGCCAACTCATTTCAGTTTTTTGTCCACAATTTAGGCATTTAATGATTTCCCTTTTTACTGGATATGAATATGGTGATTTTTTTGGTTTTTGTCCAACTATTGGTTTATTTCTTGATGTCATATCAATTGCCAAATGATTAAGTTCCCTTAGAAGTCTTGTTCTATTCATTTAATTCATCAATTTTCATCTGAAGTAAAAATATAGCATTACAAGCCAAATTCGCCAAGTGAAGTTGTTGAGTTCCATCTGGACCATCATCCCATTCTTTACCTTTACAATTATGAAGATAATGTCGGAGTTCAGCATTTTCATATCGCTCTTCTTCAACTTGCATCCAATTTTTTCGCCCATATTTTTCTTTTCCATACATCATTACACGTGCAATCATTTCAAGGGCATCTGGGGCATCAAATAATAATCGTAATTCTACTTTATCTTTATCGGACTTTTTACCGCCTTTTTTACCAACAACTAATTTATTATAAAATTCTTTAACTCCATCATCAAAGGAATGTCTTGGTTTACCAAACATACAAATCTCTTCACATGAATTACAGAATTGTTTCATGAAAAATGAGACTGGTTTTGAGTCAACATAGATATCCTTTTCATGTTTTTTACAGTGAAAAACCCCCAAAATTACCACCTAAATTTCCTTAATTTATCAAAATCATGAACAGTTTCAAATTGTTGATTTCCACCACAAGTAACATATGCAAATAGTGGATGTTTCATTGGCGAAATAATTTGAATGAATTTCCCCCTAATGAAAGCCTCAAACAATTCAGCAGCAGTTCCTATACTTGGATAAGGAAGCCAAGCAAGAATCATATCACATTTTCGAACCCTTATTAAGTCATTTATCCAAATTTCCCTACCTAATTTATATTGGGCATCTTTTTGGTGATATGGACCAGAATAGTATTCCTTTGCACCATATTTTTTAAGTAAATTACCTTCGGCAAGAAATGGGTCTAAAACGTCAACTCTTCTCTCTTCTAATATACTCATGATTTTCTTCTTATCTTCACTATCTTTACAATTATAAGGATGTGCCAAATAACATTTTAGTTTTTTACTCATTATAATCCATGCCTCTTCCTTAATTCTTCATATTGTTTCATTTCTTCTGGAAATATAAGTGGGCATCTATCAACAAGTTTACTCATGAAATATATATCATCATAGCTCTTATTTGGTCTCAATATCAATCCAATTACCAGTCCAATCATAATTCCAAAGAATAATCCCATATAAAACATTACTTTTTAACCACTCCCTTCTTTTTTAATTCATTTGCCCAAAGTTCATCACAAATACAATTATTATAATGCTTTCGATTTAACCTCGGCTTTCTAATAATTCGATATTTGGGATGTGCTGGACATTTAATTGGGACTTTAACTGGGGATTTTTTTGAGTCGGCAGAATGAAGAATAGAAGCCGAGATTCTTGCCACAATATCCTCACTCTTAGGGGTGTCCTTCTCCCCCACACTCTGGACTCTTGGTTTAACCGATTTCTCAATTTCCCCAATCTTTTTAACTTCTTCATCAAATTTCTTGACTTTTGGCTCTTCCTTTTTGAATTTATATTGAACATATTCCTTCAATATGGTTGAGACCTTAGCTTGCCCCCTCATGATATCTCGGAAGGCGTTTCTTACTGTATTATTACATTTTAATATTTCGGCAGTTAATTGTATTAAAAGTTTTTCTTCTTTTGGTTCAATGATATTACCAACTTTTACCTTTGGCTGAAATTTATAACTATCAAGTTTTGGCTTAGGTAATTTCGGCATTCTTTTTTGTCTAATTTTATTTTTAGGAGTTATTTTCTCCTTTACTTTTTCATTATATTTAATTTTATTTCACCTCTTTATTCATATTCTTCTACTTGTGGTGCTAATGCATATCTCAGATAAGTTTCATTTGAGATTTTTAAATGTATTACCATAACATAATTATCCTTGAATAATACGGTTATTTTTGATTTTGGGATTTCTTTTAATATTTTTTCACAAAACGATATAGGATATGAAGCCGTTGCACCAATAACAATATCAGAACTATCTACACTGATTTTACATCCACCACTTATATTCTCACTTATAAATTCTACTCTATCTTTCCAAGTTTTCATCGTGAAAATGTTAGAATAAAGTGAACAATCTTGAACGGCATTTAAGAAATCTGAGACATCCATTTTAAATATTGAATCCAATGGGAGATTAAATAATAAATCAACATTAAACTCTTCAAATTCCACATCAATATTTTTCAGTCTGAATGTTTTGACTTTTCCATCAAGTTTGGCTTTTATAATGAATTCATTTCTTTTATCATCAAATTGAAAGTATAATGATTCTGGTGTTTTGCCAAATCTCTTCATAACCTTTTCTAAACTATTGAGGTTAATTCCAGCATTTATCTTTTGGTCTTCAACAATTTCAATGATATCTTTACCGATTTTTAAATCAATTGTGCAGATATGACCAGCATCAAGCATATAACTTCGTATTCCATTTCCAAATTGGATTATCATTTCATTGCCAACTGCCGATATTGACTTGAGGCAGCTAATGAAGAATTTGGGATTTAAGATTTTATAATTAATCAGTCTATATCACCTTCAATATTCTTATTTTTCCTATTTTCTAATCGTTCTAACATATTATTCCAATCTAAGATTTCTTTTTTCTGATTAAATCTATAAATAAAAATTAGATTTATCATTGAATTAAACCATTTCTCCAAATCTTTATACTTAAACTCTAATACATGTTTCTTTATATGAAATACTATATCTTGAGAAATATTATTATTTCCAATCCTTTCTAACCAATCTAATACTTTAATGAAAGTCATAATAATAGAAAAACATTTGTATTTTCAATAGATTTTAGAAACATCTTAATAAGTTTGAATTTTCCCCTTGGCTTTTCTTGAATTTCAATTGAAATAATACCATCTTTTATTTGGAGATTTTTATAGGCATTTATATTATAGATATATCCACATTTTTGCTTTATGAATTTATTCGGCATTAGTTCCCTTTTTGCTATAATATTGATAAAATTTGCCCCAAATTGAGAAGAATCCGAAATACATTATCCCCAATAATACTGGGTCACCATTTGATATTATACACAGAATTGGAAATAGTGCCAATAATCCAATTGCTTCAATTAGGCTCTTATATACATTTTTCATTTTAATCTTCCTCATATTGTATTATAAAGATATATTCTGTTTTCCATTCATCTATTGGAATATGACTACCAACATGTCTTATAAGAACTTTCTTTGTAAAAGTGCCTACTACATTAGCATTGTTATGTGAATTAAGAAATTTTTCTACATGTTTAAATACTGCATTTGATTCAGTTGAACGTATATTAGTTATTTTTTTCATTAAACATCCCCATTTTCCTTCATTAATTTATAATCTTCTGCCGAAAAATTCAATTTATTTGTTTGGCGATATTCAATACCTCTCTTAACAGCTACAAGTGAATCTTCACCACACCTAAATCTATATTTACAATATTTACACCATCGCATTTCCTCTGGGTCTGGAAGTATCTTCTTCTTAAGACATCTATGGGTCATCCAGCATCTCTTTACATAATCTTTCCATTTTTCCATTGCGATTTCTGGCTCATATAGGGCTTTAATTGGATAAATTTCTAAATTGTGCTTGCTTGCATATAATATTTTAATTTCATCAACGACTATAACTTCTGGGTCAAAATAGTTCTTAAATAATGAAGAAGCATATTGATAGCCTTGTGAAAAATATGTTGGATTCCTATCATATTTATTCTTTGGTAATGTATATTGAGATGCTGTCTTTACATCAACAATATCAACATGTATTAATCCATCATAAGTTTTCTTAACTATAAATTTTTGGTCGATGATATCAATTGAACCGAGAGATAATATTCGCATTCTACCTAATTTGAGAAGTGATTGAAGTCCAAATTCTATTGAACATAGTGGATGATTTTTCTTATAAACCTTTTGAATATGTTTATGCAGAATATTCCCAAGCTTAAAATTACCAAGACTTGTAAGACTATGTGGCAACTTATTGACATAATCAATATATGTGCTTCTAATGCAAGGTCCATAATGGTCCTTTGGGTCTAAATCTGCATGACTATTTCCAATTGCGGAAATATGATATTTACCGACTTCATTGGTGTGCCATTCAGTATGCCGATTTATCATATAATCTATATATTCATTTTTCATTTTTGCACTCATTTAAATCATCTCAGATAAAGGCTTATTATCAGTTATACGAACACTAACAGTATCAACATCTATTTCTATGTCTTTTGATTTTGGTCCACTATATCCAACTTGTCTAAGTTGTATTATTCCATCTCCGACAATTAATATATCAAAACATTTTACATAGGAAGTCTGTTCAAGACAATTATCTTCTTTTACACGTTTAAGTATTTCTAAATTCATTTATTATCACTCCTAATTTATATTATACTTATCTATTAATTTTTTGGCTATGAATCTTCTGCCATCTTTTTGATTTTCAGTTAAATCTTTCCACTCAATATATGGCTGAGTTGGCTTAGTTATCATACCAATTCCAGAATTGACCATTTCTCGGCAAATTTCATGATAATCTTTGGCGATTCTTTCAACTCTTTCTTCTTTGGATTCTTTTGTTATTATAGTCATACATTCATAGCAAAATTTGCGTGTTTCAGTATTAATAACTCCAAAACTAACATGGTCAGCATCACAATATGGACAATGTTCCCCCTCATCAATCATTAATAATTCTATTAAATCGATTGAAGTAATTTTAATTCCCACTTCTATCACCTTTAATATCATATTCAGTATAAAAATTTGCTATTAGTCTTTTATCTATTTCTTTAGTTAATGCTTTCACTTTATTCAATGTCCACTCAATTCCGATATTAAACCATTTTCTTGCATGTTCTTCTAAATTTTTCTTTTTTGAATCTAATTCAATTCGTTTTCTATTTTTTCTTTTTTCTAACATTTTTTTACCTCTTTTCTTAATTTTATATCATATTTATTATGGCAAGTATGACATAAATATTGATAATCTTTTGGATTTAATGTATATGTATGTCTAATACTTGATAATTCTAAATTATCAGAATTTCCACAAATTTCACATCCCATAGGCTCTTCTTTGATTTTTCTTATTTGATAATGAAGCGTATCATAATGAATTCCATATTTCTTAATAAATCCTTTTCTGAATTTTTTTTGTATCTTTATCCTATGTTCATGTTGATTTTTTCTCCAACTGGAATGTTGTTTGTTTCTACATTCTTTACAAGTATTTCTATATCCATCTTTACTGTCTCTACGTATATGATATTCTATTAATGGTTTTCCTATATTACATCTATTACAAACCTTCATTTCTTTTTACCTATCGGAAATTTTGTTCTTCCCTTTATAAATATTTCCCATAATTCAAATAACAATTTATTTTTTGGTGATTCCTTTAATTTGGATAAAGATTTGATTAAGTTAGGCAAAGTTTTATATTTATTAAGAATCTGTTTGGATTTTACTTCTCCAATACCCTTAAGAAGAATCAAAATATTCTGTTCAATAGGAACTTTTGGATATCTCTTTGGGATGATTCTATATTTGGGTTCTTGACCAGCTCCCATATTAATGAGCTTAATAAACTGAACAGTTTCATTAATATTCTTGGTCTGAATAAAATTTATATTTCGAGAAACACATTCTTTAATTATTGACCACACCCACTCAGTTTTACCACCAGATATTTCAACTAATTGTTCAATTGGGGATAATTTTCTAAATCTATCCGATT
>Ga0209977_10000026_pt1 | contig 49225 bp, 84 predicted proteins | sample SumtaG_2_FD_183113 | JGI IMG/M metagenome (GOLD analysis project Ga0209977, IMG submission 183113) | Deep subsurface microbial communities from Indian Ocean to uncover new lineages of life (NeLLi) - Sumatra_00607 metaG (SPAdes) (version 2) | ecosystem: Environmental > Aquatic > Marine > Oceanic...
CCTAGATCAATTCCACCTATACCCGCAAACAGACTTCCAAATGTAAGTGACATTTACAACCTCACGGGCGGCGGGTTTCTCGCAACTTATCGGCGCACTCACTCGTCGCGGCCTCAATTGCCCGATGCCGTTCGCCGCCCACCAACTCCAGCGCCTCACGCACTGCTGGCAGTATCCTAAACTGAGCCCGCTCACGCTTCGCCAGCGTCTCGTATGCCTGCACGAACCGCGCCCGATCCGCTACGGCGTTCGTGCTCATACACAACTCACGCCACCCGCCTACGCCGTCGACCGTGCGCCTTATCAGCGGATGACTGAATTCTGGCAAGCGCGAATGGCCGTGAGTGCCGAATCGCTTGGTGACCTCTGCCCAGGCGTCCCAGGCAGTTGGGACATCGGACTGTCGCTCTACCAGGTCGAAGGCGCACTGGCGCACCTCACCAGGTGCAGGTAGGAACGGCCTGTTCTCACTGGCAATCTGGAGGACGGCAGCTTTAAGCAAGTTGGGATCCAGGTCTCCCAGTATGGCGTACCAGGTTCTCACCACGCGCGGCTCCAGCGTGTAGCGCGGGTACGCATCTTCCAGGACGGCCAGCGCCTTGCCAAATTCTAGTTCATCCATCATGCTTGCACTCCTTCATCTGCCAGCCACTGGCGGATACCGGCGTGAGGCTCTAGGCCGTTGGCTTTTTGTTGTCCTTTCGTCACCGGGATTTCCCGCTTCTCGTAGTAGGCCAGCATGTTTTTGACGTTGCCGGGATTCCAGCCCAGGCCGATGTATGTCAATACGATCTGGCCCCACAACTCCAGGTCGACGGGCTTTTCACCGACGGCATCAGTGATCTTTGAGTACCACGCCTTGGGCGGATAGCGATGTGCATTCTCTCGGAACACCTTCACGGCCTTCGGAGTCTTGGGCTTTGGTGTTTTGGCCTTGCGTTTCGGCTTGCGCGGGTGGGCGTTAGCCGCCGGAGGCGTCTCCTCTTTTGGGAAAGGGGATTCGGACCGGGACCGGGACCGGGACCGGGACCGGGAGTTCGTTTTTGCTTCCGTCTTTGCTTCCTTTTTGCTTGGTGTTTGCTTCCCGTTTGCTTCCTCTTCCTCTTCGGCTTGCTTGCGCCTTGCTTCTCCAGACCGTAGGCCACCCTCGCGCCCAGCCTCAGCGCGGGCCTGCCTGGTGGCTTTCACCCTTGCGCGGCTGGGATTGTAGTCCAGATAGTCGTGTACCTGATAGCCGCCATCTCTGCGCTCCCAAAGTCCAACGGCGACTAGCCTCTCCGCCACTTTTCCTGGATTGTCAATGTCGATCAACCGCTGCACCTGTACCGCTGAGATAAATCCATCTGTCAGGTGGCGGCTACAGTATGACAGGCCGCACACGAAAAGCGCGATACCCAGCGGGCCGGCGGCGACTACTTTGGGATGGTCGTAGAACTGGTCGTCGATTTTAGTCCAGGTCATTATTGCCTTTCAAAGCAAAAAGCCCCACGCTGTTCGTTGGCCTACTGATTTGAGCAATCTAGCAGGGAGTCCAACAGCGTGGGGCTTTACGCCACAAATATTTGACGCGACTTTGTAAGTGTCCTTGTGTGCCAAAACAAAAACTCCCTTGCTCGCGATTGCTCAAATCACACTCATATTCTACACTATTCCCTGTTTTTGTCAAGCGGCCGGCGAGCCTTCACCCGCCGGCTGCTTGCACCCGTCAGGCCCTGCCAGCAACTCATACAGCGGCATCCCGTACTGCTGCCGCAGGCTGATCAACAACTGCACCACGCGCCCGCTGGCAACATGGCTACGCTTGTAGTCCGTGAACGCCCGCGCTACCTTGCCCGGATGCCTCTTCCCCGTATTTCTGTCGGTGACCGGCTCATTGTACAGTTTTACAAGCTCATCAAATAACGCAATCAGCGGCGTTTTGCGGCTCCACGCCGCGCTTGCCAGAATCTCACGTGCTTCGTTTAGCGTCATTCATTTTCTCCTTTTCTACTAGATGGTTTGTCAACTCCCTACCTACGCCGGCACTTCGCCCCGGCTCACAGAATCTCCGTGATTTTGACAAACGCCCAAACGCCAATAATCGCAAGGCAGAGGCCGAGCAGGAACATCCCGCCTTCTATCGCCCCGTCTATCAGTGCGTCAATCATTGGATCCATTTTACTCTCCTTGTAGGTTTTTTTCTATCTCATCGGCGTTATCCGCCGCCCGTCCCGCCATTATCACGGCGCAGCATACCAAGATGGCAGCGACGAGAAAGACGAGTGCCGGGCAGCATAGTCGATTGAGTTGGTTAAATTGTATCATTGATCTCTCCTATGTGCCGGTTTTCAACTTCCTCCAGTTCTGCGCGCAACCGCTCCACTTCCGCTTCTAGCTCCTCAATGCGTTGCGCCGCGTAAAGCGTTGGCAGGTTGCTTTTCATCCACCGTAGAATTCCAACAATCCTTTCATTCATCATAGGATAAGTTTTTACTGTCATTTCGTCTCCTCCTCTCGTCGCGGGTGGCCACAGCACAGCGCGTTGGGGGCGGGCTCTGCAATAGCCTGATTATACATCTTCTCCCATTCGCTACGCCGGATCTGTTCGTCGTGGAGTTCGCGTTGCAGCCGCCCCGCCTCTGCCTCTAGTTCCTCGATGCGTTGCGCGGCGTAGAGCAGCACCGGATTGTCTTTGTCCCAGCGCAAAAGGTCAACGATCTTTGCATTCATCTCAGCGTATGTCATTGTCATCTCATCTCCTCCTCTGTCCCTGGCTCCAGTTCCGCCAGGCGCGCCTCAATCTTGTCCAGTGCCTCACCGGCTTTATGGCAGAGCAAATTATGGCCGTACCAATACAGCGCCTTCATCGCTATCTCCAAGCATTCAGCGCGCACGCGATTCTCCCTCAGCGCTGTCTCTAGCGCCTGCTGTGATGCATCGTAGGCGCGCTTGTAGTTTAGTATCCTGGAGCTCGCCTTATCCCAATTTCGGTATGTCATTTGTCCTCCAGCATCACCTGCGCAAACTCTGCGAACACGGTTGGCAGCCAGCGCCGGAATTCGTCTGTAGTGATGCGGTTCTCCCCCCCCGCATATTTGTCGTTGGCAATTTTTACTGCGTCTACATCGCTGATGCCGATTAGATTAGCGAATGCTCTGTAGAGCAACTGTTCCTTACCGGTAGATTTTATAGCATCGCCGCTGACGGCACCGACGAAGAGATGGAGCAACGTGGCATTATCTATCGCTACCTTCACGGTGCGTGTAACGGTGTTAATCTCCATTATTCATCTCCAGCGCCTCTCGGATGCGGGCGGCGAGGGCGCGGGCATTGTATGCTGACTCTGGTGCATCATAGAGATTTGCATATTGTGCCAGCCTGTCCAGCAGCGCCGCCAGTTCTGGCGTCACCAGCGCGGCCAGTCTCGCGTTGCGGGCGATAGCCGCTTGTCTTTTCGTCTCTGTCTGGCCGCATAACCATTTATCATAATCAAATAGTTGGCCGATTTTAGTGCGCGCCTGCGCCAGTTCGGCCAGTGCGCCAGCGAGCGGATGTTCTGGGCAGGACTTGATATGCTCAGCCACCACTTTGAACGCATCTGCCCCCGTTGCCTTATAGCTGCAATATCCGCACCTTTGGACTGGGTTAGACAGTTGCTCCTGTGCCTGCGCCAGTTCGATGCGAGCCTGCGTCAGTTTTCTATCCAGCGCATCCCGTGCGGCGCAGGCGTCGGCGAGTTCGATATCACGCTTTTCTACAAGTTGTACCAACTGCTGCCGCACAGTGATGCTGTCGGTTAGATTGACACGGGCTTGCTCCAAGTCAGTACTCAGTTGCTCAATTGTTACCCACGGATTAAATTTGGCTTTCACAATTCTCCTTTTCATTTGGGCCGGAGCGGGCTCAGGCTGGAAACCTTCCCGCCCCGGCTTTAGCACAAACCGCTATCACCAAACCTCAGCGGCGTGGGCCAGGATACCCGTATTTACGCCGCCTCAAAAGTTCAAGCGGATGGCTCCGAAATTGCCACCAACTCCACCCGCATCGGCTCGGCTCCCACGATGCGCGGCGTCCACGCCTGTACAGTGTTACCCGTCGTCATCGCGCCGAGCAACTGTGCCAGCGGTGCTTTGATGTTCAATCGCCCGAACTCGCCGCCACCGCTGGTGACGAGGATGAAGTGATACTCCTCGTTGTCGAGTGATACAATTATGCGCGTTCCTGGTATCAGTCTCATTTTACTCCTCGCTCAATATTTCTCTCACGTTGGCCGCGCCTCCATCCACGTCTCCATCCCCAGTTCCAGACCAGGCGGCCTACTGCAAAACTGACTATTGCCCCTCCACAAAAGGCAAGGAGCGGCTGGTCGCCAGGCTTGGTAAGGACCACAAAAATGATTATCAGTCCGACAATGAGCAGAAGCAGGCTTTGTTTTGTATCTGTCATCTCTCTCCTTTCATCGGTGACGGGACTGCCACGAAGATTCGCAGCAAGTGCGCCGCCGGTGCTGTTGGTAGCGCGGGGCCAGATTTGAACTGGCTTACGTGTTTCCCCTTCGTTCAAGCGTTTCCGCTGGAGATGGGCGGGGTGCAACGGGCTGTCCCATCCAGGCCGCGTGTTCCCACCACGCCGCCCGCGCCTCGATTGTTAACTCCGGGCCGCTGACGTGAGCCAGCGGCCCGGTTGCTATCAGTCCTCCGGTAGATATTCGCTCAGGTCACGGGCGATGGTTGCGCGTGGCTCTTGCAGAATGGCCACGAAGTCCATTGCGACGGCCTGCGCGGCCTTCTTGAAAACGCGCTTGTCTAATTTTAGCGCCCCCGGCAAGTGCTCGCGGGCATAGTCTATAGCGTCCTCGCTCTTGTACTCTAGCACCGCGTACATCTTGATCTTGACGGCAGGGTGGGGCGCTTTGTCGCCGGTTTCTGCGTAGGTAGCGAGGGCGCGCTTGCGCGCCTCAGTCTCGAGATCGGACTGTGCTGCCCTTGCCTTCTGGAGACTCGCACGCCTTTTCTCTAAACCTTCCCATAGGCTAGTAGTATGCAGTTCTGCCTCGTATGCTACGAGCATAGCCTCTCGTTCACTCACGACCTGTCGAATATATGCTAAATTTGCAATTACTTTTTCCATTGCTACTCTCCCCTTTCCGGGCCAGCGGCCCGGTTGCTGTCTACTTGAATTCACGCCGAATGTTTCTGGCAACGAGGAAATGGCAGATCTCGTCGTCAGATAGATGCGCAATCCCTGCGCGCAGAATGTCCCACGCCTGCTGCTTTGTGAAGCCTCGGTTGACTGTTCCCATTCCGCTCAATCCGCGCTCTTTGGCTGCTGCCAAGATAACACGGGCCTCGCCCGCGGTTAAGGTTTTACTCATATCTCTCCTTTCCGAGCCTCCCGGCCCGGCTACGTGTTACCCAATCTCACCTCGCAGAATATCCCAGGCCACCCCCTGGGCAAAACAGCAGTCGAGCGCCCGGTCTCGAACTACGTCGAAGTTCTCATCCAGCACGTCCAGGACGTGCGTGATGTTCTCGTATCCCAGGCGGTTGACTGCCACCTGGCAGAACGCCCGCAGGTTGGCCGGGAATTCTGGCTCACTCATTGCCGTTGCCCATCTCCAGCTCTTGTTGCCCGGCATTTTTCATCGCCTCGTGCAGTACCAAGCGGCATTCCTCAGATGCTACGCCAGACGGTGTCCAGGAGGGCTTGCCATTCTCACCGGCAGGAGCCTCTAGCCACCGCGCTGTAGCCTGGGCCTCTTTCGCCGTCAATAGGCCGGTGTGCTCGACGCTGAATACCCAGGACAACACCAGGTGGCGCTCCAGGTCGGTGTCGCCACTGTCAGGCCGCTGTAGTGCCTTGCCCATCAGCGCCGCTATGCGCTGTACCAACCGCTTGTCGGGCGGTTCTTGCTGGTCGTCGGGCGGGCGGTGGGCGTCTGAGTAGTCGTCGGCCTCGCCTTTCACCCAGCCGCCGTTGTTGCGGAGGCGCAGTCGAATTTGGGCAGGGTCATAGGGGCGACTAGCGGGGGGCGGTGTATCCTTGGCGGCTTTTTCTGCGGCTTCTTGTGATATGCGTGGTTGGCTATCTTGTTCTTCTGTAATAAACTCACCTTCGATTACATCAAGCGAATCTGTTGTGCCAACAGCAACGCCAAATGGCAGGTCAAAGCGCCGTTTCAGTGCTTCGGCTTCGGCGCGCTTCATTGCACGTTGAACCAATGTCATCTTACTGCGCTCGCTTCTCTGAGCGTAGCCGATGCCTTCGGTATACGGTCGAGAGCCCACCAGATCACTTACTATATCCCAATCGAGACCGGCTTTCAACAGTCGCTCAATTTGGGATACATAATGCTCTATTGTATGAGTATCTCGAATGCGGCAGCGGTAAGCCAGTGCGTCAGGCGGGATACCAAGCATAGCCTTTTCATCGGTATCCAAAACATCAAAGTCAGGCCAGTAGTTCCCGCCGCCCTCTTCTTTCATCTGACGATGGGCAGAACGACGATGGCCTTTTATCCCAGCCATCAATCCCAGCGGCTTTCCGCTTTTATCTTTGAGGAACCATAATTCTCCATTAAACGGGTCTAGTCCATGGGCCACGGCAGCCTGCGCTAGTGACAGTGCCTCAACTTTCGTCAAGCGTTGTGCTCCTGGCATCATTGTTTGTAGCCGCTCGCCTAATTCACGTACATCCTGTCGGCTGGCCCAGGGTACAATTGCAGAAGTTTTTGTTGTACTCATGTCCTATCTCTCCTTTGTTCAATATTTGCGCAGCCATCGGGTTGCCAGCCCGCCGCTGCGCTCCACCTGGTCAACTGTTGTCAGTTTCATTATTGGCGTTCACCTCCTCTTTTCGTCTTGCTTTTTCAAAGACATCGAGATGTGCTTGCAAGGCCGCCATGTATGCCTCAAGTACCGACAAGCCAAGTGCTCGTTTGCACCGATAAATTCCGCAGAGGCTGTTACCGGTAATTACCGGTCTTTCGTGACGCAATGTACTCTCAGCCTGTTTATCATCAGTAGGGACGTCTTGCATTGGACTGAATCCCATTTCTTTACCTCCTCAATTGATTGATAATAATTGTACCACACTTTTGTGTACTTGTCAAGTATTGACAGGTACACAAGATTGTGGTATAATTGCATCATGACATATGATTTGAGCACACTAGACCCTGACCTCGGTCTCATCACTGACGCTGCCCTGGCCGAGCACCTTGGCGTCCACGTCAATACCGTCACTGCCTATCGCAACCGACGAGACCGTCCCTCCGCTACCACTCTCGGTGAGCCCAGTCGCCCGTTTCAACTGCGGATGACGATCTCATTGATGACCCTCGTCCGCGAAGTGAACGCGAAGCGGGTGGCGGCAGGGCGTGAAAGCAACCTCTCCGGCGTCATGCGGGATGCCATGCTGGCAGGGTTGCCGCTGCTTGAGTAGTGCATCATCTCTCCTTGGGGCGAAGGCTGCGACCAGAACTGGTCGCAGCCTTCGCGATTCTACTCAATCAAGATAGTTCTCATAAGTCTCGCTATCAAACTCAGCACAGCCTCCGCACGTGGGACAGAACCAACCGGTATCTGGCCTGGCCAACTGGTCACGGTATTTCCCATATCCCAGAATAATGGGGCCGCACCGTGAGCAGATCACCCGGTACTTCTCGTCGGGCTGCAGGGGCAAGATGTCACTAGCAGGGTGGCGTTCTATCTCTGTCTTGAACCACTCTTCGGCGGTCTCGCCTAATTTAGCTAGATCAACGGTGAATTTCCGCCCGTATTCTACGATACGCACTTTGGGCGGCTCAGCTTCCACGGTAAATGTACAGCCCGGACATCTTCGTTCAAGTTCTGCAATTAAATCACCCGTCATCGCTTCCCCCTCTGCGCCCGCCGTGCCATCTTCTGGCGCCTGCGACTTTTGCGCAGGGCCGTGTGCCAGCCGCGCGGCCCGCGCTTGCCGCGTGCGTGCTTGCTGCTCAAACCAATTCATTTTCATCGCTTCCCTCCCGGCCTCGGCTTCTCGCAGCCGAAGCATACATATAGAATGGCTATCACGGCCAGCGCCAGCAATACTCCGAGTAGAACTTCCATTATTCGTCTCCTTTTGTCGCCGCTATGGCGGCAACTGCTAGTTTTCTCACGGCTTCCCATCTCTCGCCTGCTACGCTCTCAGGCAGGAGCGGTTGCGCGTAGCACTCCACTTTGTCCCGAATAGAGCACAGCGCCTCCAGCATCTGCGGTGCTGTGCCGAGGAGCTGGATCCGCTGCCTGTCCTCGCCTTTTGCGATGATAGAGCCATCGTCGTCGTGAAGCCAATGATAGTCGTCCTTATCTGCTGAATAGATTCTCCAAGCCATCATTCTCCTTTCACCGCTGCTATGGCGACACGGGCGATTTTCTTATGCTGGTGATACACATCCAGCACCTCGCCAAGATCGCACCAGCCTGGCGGCTTTAGCGCCACGATAGCCTCCAGCGCCTCCAGCATCTGCGGCGCATGAGCAACGAGTTGTGCTCGTTGCCTATTTTGACAACTCATCACGTACCAGCCCTCATTGTCATAGACAAGGTATGTAGTACCATTCCCATGAAATCTAACTTCCCAAGCCATTGCCCTCTTCTCCTTTCACCGCCGCTATGGCGGCAAGCGCGGTTCCTCTCACTAATTCCCAGTCCGCCCAATCCTCATGCGGGCAGTGCGTGCCCCCTGGTGCATAGGGAGATAGCAACATGCGCCTTGCCTTGTCTGCGATAGCCCCCAGCGCCTCTAGCAGCCTCGGCGCTTGCAGGATGAGGCGGAAGTTTTCCACGCCCTCGGGCCAGAGTTCAGTATCATTGTGAGTAAGGAGATACTGCCTTACCCGCACCGTGGCAACAGGCTGCCCTTTGTCTACGCTGACGATTTCACGTCGTACCTGCCCGTACATGCCGCCGTCTTTCCATTTCATCGCTTCCTCCTTTTCGCAAACTCTGTCAGCGCCGTTTCACTCACCCGCCACGAACCGCCCTGCCCCCGCCCTACTTTGATTGCCCCAAGAAACCGACCCTCGCGACACCACCGGCACACTGTTTTCCGGTGTGGGGACTTGCTTGCCGCGCCTAGTTCGACCAGGCGGACGGCGGCTTGGCTGACGGTGTACCAGGTGTTCATGCTCTTAGCAATAAGATTGAGTGCGTCGGCAAGATTACGGGCAGTAAACTCTACCTGCGGTACCATAATGACCCAATCGCCATATATTTGCTGGACAAACCTGGCACTCTCCACGCCGTTCTTGATGACGTGGATATGCCCGCACTGTTGTTCTACAGTTTCAAACTCCATTACTCTCCTCCCTCCGCAGCCGCGCCTGGCACTCGCTCGCGGTTTCAGCGGGCGGTGGTAGCCGTTCGGCTATCGCAATCAGCGCGTGGGCGATTGCGAGACCGACGTCCAGTTGCGTGCTGTATTCTTCAGGCCCCACACACATCTTTGCTTCCTTCAGGTGATTCATTTCATTCCCTCCTTGTCAGGTATCCCGCCCTGGTGCGGCGAATGCACGCGCACCGGGGCGGGGGGCTGTTATTGTCTCCATTCATCGTCTTTGTAGAGAAGATACCCAACGGCCTCTTCTTCATCTCTCGTGGTAACAACGGCCTGCGTTTTTCGCCCCGCATTCTTGGGGCCGCTATCAAATACAATCCAAGCGTCTTGTGGTACATCCCACACTAGCCAGCGGTTGGCATAGGTTATTCGGATATTCGTTCGTTTCAATGCGTCAGCGATATTCATTATCCCTCCATTCCCGCGCTATCGCGGCTATCTAGTGATGCCAGCACCGGCTCCTCAGCGGCCAGCGCGGCGTAGTCGGGGGCCATTGGGTCGCGGTTGAGCCATTCCAGCATTCCAGCACGTCGTCCACGCTCAGCAGCTCAAGGTCATCGTGCCCGCGCTCGCCGTCGAAATTGCACGCCCAGCACCGGTAGTATAATACCCGGTCGTTGTCTGGCTCCCGATACCACTGCGCGAACTTCCCTATGGCCCCGTCTACGAACCTCGTCATTTGTTCCCGCGATGCGCTGTACATTCCATCTGGCGACATGCACTCCCGGCAGCCCGCGAACTTGAGCCTCCTAGCATACCGATCCTGCGGCCTGGTGTCCATTGCCTCTTGGCGTTGCATTGCAGCGGTCTCGATTGACGCGTTGTCAAATTTAGGCATCGTTGGTCTCCTTTTTGTCCACAATCTTGTCCACTATTTTGTCCACCTTTGGTTGCGCTCCCGTCCCAGCGCCGGGGCCGGGGCGGGCTGCGCGGGTTACTTCTCTACCTATTTCTAAACCAGTCCTTTTCTTTCCAGTCCGGCCATCCCGTCGTGAGATCTACATCGGGCTCTTGCACAGCAGGCCCGCAGGCCGAGATGAACGGACGCAGGCTATAGAGCGTTTCCTCAAGCCAATCCGCGATTTGTTGCATCGAATACGCCCTGATCGTAATGTCTCTGCCAAAAGCGTTTGTAGAATATACTTTAGACTTTCTCATTACAATTCCCTCCTCGTAAGTTGCGCCCTCCAGCCTCCCCGGTGGCGCTTGCGTACCCTGCGCAAGTCGCCGGGCGGGCTCCCGTCGGGAAGGCTGCCGCGTATTGCAACGCGGGTGAGGCTTACCTGCTCAGGCTCAGACAGGTTCCCTGCGAGAAGGAGTGCATAATCTTCTCGTCTTTGTCTTGCTCAAACAGAAGGGCGACCTCGCGGGCTGTCGCGCCGAAGCCGTATGAGGTGTGGCACTCACGCGCTGGGCCAGAATATTCTTGCCATTTCTCTCCGCCAGCACTGTCCAGCACGAGAGCGTTGTCCTCTACGCGCATCGTGCCGCGCGTATCACCGCTTTGGCACGAACCGTTATTGGTGGTGATGTACACCACCCCACCGCTTCTCAGAATCTTCACTGCTTCTTGTTTCGTCATTTTTTTCTCCTTTTCTCTAGGTTCGGCTGCCGGGCGTCGATAGCCCGGTGGCGAGGGGACTACTTTCCATATAGCAGTCCTAACAGTTGCGCGATGTGATGCTGGCCATATTCCACAACTATCATGGCTTCACGCATCTGTCTGCTGTTGCTGCGCACGCAGCCCTTCTCGGCTAGGCTATCAATCTCTTCGTTGGCCGCTGCTATCCTGGCCCTGGCATCGGCCAGGGCGGCTTGCAATGTACTCTCAGTGACTACGAATGTTTTCTCAGACATTGCTCTCTCCTTTTCTGTGATTGCCGCCGCCAGCGACCAGGCGGCGGGGCTTCCTGCGCCAGCGCGGTCACACGGGGCCGCGCTAATCCGTTGTCTCTGCTATGAACTCCCAAGCCTGCGCCAATACTTCCTCGACGTAGGCCAGGTCGCCCGCGTGGCCATAGTGCGCTCGCGCGAGCGATTTATACTTGCCCATCTCTGTGGAGATGAGGCTCATCAACTGGTCGATCTCTTTGATGTGCTTGTCTACCGCCTGCTGCGCGTGAACTGAATAAACTTTACTTTTCATTGTATTCTCCTTTTTTTGCGCTATAGTTTACCTTTAGCCACTCCTGCGTGCCGCCGTGAGATTCGAACTCACGGCTTCCGGCAACCAGCCCAGCACGCAGCGGGGGCCGAAGCCCACTGCCTGCGCGGTTCAATGATTAGCAATGCCGGTTCCCCCTCCCCGGCCTCCTCAGCGTTCCCCGTTTGCCTCACGGCTCCGGCGCAAGTTCCCCGCAGGTTCACGGCCTGCGTGCTGGATTTTACCAGCCCCCTTGCTAATCATCTTGCTGCCTGCGCGTTTTGGCCAGACGCGCTAACTGGTGGGGTTTTAGTCTCCCTCGATTGTGCCTTCCATATCCCACTTGACGGTATAGCCCCGGCTCTCTATGAACCGTTCTTGCCGCCGTCGCTCGTTGACCGCGTCGCCTGCATCAACAAACTTCTCGAAGGTCTTGCCGCTGGGCCAGGCGGCCGTGAACTTCGTCAGTCCCACTCCCATGCAGCCTTTCCCGCTTTCCTTGATGACTACTGTTCCTTTGGACATTGTATCTCCTTTTAGGGTTTCGAGTAGATGCTCTCTTCATAGCCAGCCCCAATTGCTGACGACCCTGCCCACTCGCCTCCTCCGGCGCTCGGGCTATTCTCCGATCCTTTGGCCTTTGACCTCGGTGTAGTCTCCGCTTCGTGTAATTGCCCTGGTTGGCCCCTGCGTCTTGTCCCTAGTCTCTGGCTCTTTGATCTTCTTGCTTTTTAATGTTCCTTATTACACTAATTATATACTATTGTTGTGAGTTTGTCAAGTATCCTATATTAGAATAGCATTAGAAAAAAGTGAAGGTTTTTATTACTTCCAGCAGCAGTGGCATGTAGTAAAAAAGGCCCGACACCTCTCAGCGCCGGGTCTCTGTCTACGTGCTCGTGGCTTACTCTAGCCCCAGCGCCGCCTCTAGTCTCTCAATACGCTCGCGCTGCTCGACGGAAGCGATGCTCAGATTGGGGACGGCCTCGGCAGCCAGGCTTGCAACCCGCCGCTCCAGTTTTACGATGCGCTCTTGCAGTTTGTCAATAGCCATAGCGTCGTGGTCGGTGGCGGCTTTCAGCAGCATCACCTGTCGCTCTAGTTTCTCGATGCGCTTTGCCTGTTCTATTTGATTCATTTTGCTCCTTTCAGTTTCTATTTGACCGGCTCAGGCAAGAGGGAGAGAGTGAAGCAGAGTCTCTACCTGCGCTTGCGCCGACTAGCCCATTGGCCGCCAAAGCGATAATGATAATTTCCCTCACGTTGGCGCTTATGTTGTTCAATCTTGCGTTTCTCTCTACTCATTTCTGGCTTGGGTTTCTGCGGGGCCTCATAGCGTTGTCGTAAATCGCTATCAGGATTCCGGCGCATCTCATCGGCTACCCAGTGGCAGGACTTGCACAAGACAATGAGGTCGTCTGTTCGTTCGTGCCCAATCCGCTTATAGGTCAGGTGATGCACGGATAGCCTATCCGTTTCACCGCAACACTCGCAGCGCCATTTGGCGGCCTCTAGTTTTGCTAGTCTGTGCTGTTGCCAGGCATCGGAGTGCATATATTCACGGTATTGCCTAGAATACATTGCCTATCTCCATAAAAGGCGACTCCCGCAGTCCGGGCGCTTGTCTTTGTCAAGAGGCAAACGGCTTTAGACTGCGGGAGTCATGTTGGCACAAAAAAACCGCCACTGCCATTGTGTGCCTCTTGACGGTTCAATTATACTACTTTTTCAGTAGATTGTCAAGACCCAAAATACTTGACAAGCGGCTTAAAATCTAGTATACTGGTATCATGAGCCCGCGAGAATGGCGAGCCGACGACGGCCACAGTGTGTATCCAGACGATAGTACAGATGCGCCGAGGACAATCAGGTTGCGCGTTGCGCTGGGCAGTCTCAATGTTGGCTGCCCCTATTGCGATTTAGACACCGCCGGGCAGCACCAGTCAGGGTGTCCCAACGCTCCGCCGCCTACCTCAGATTCCATTGAGTCGTTGCCAATGATACCCGCCACGGGCTGGCTCTGCCCGCGCTGCGGCAGGTCGCTTGCGCCGTGGGTGCTGGAATGTGGTTGCAGATTGGCGATGTGTATCACAGGCGTGCACAGTAACGAGGAACGATGAAGCACAGCGCGGGTTTACTCTCCTTTTCCCGCGCTTCTTTGGCAGCCAAACAGCAGCGGCTGCGAGCGAAAGCCGGGCGCTGGGGTTCCCCTCCTTTACTCAGCGCCCGGCTGGGGTAGGCTATGAATAGTAGTGATGAAACGACATTCAGGGCCGCTTTCCCGCCAATCATGTCAGCGATCAAAGTGGACGGCTCAGGTGGCGGCATGCGTATTCAGTTTGACGTGCCAGAGAGTGAGATGGCAGAGGCAGTCAAGTTGCTGGCTTGGCGGCAATGTATATTAGTGGTGACGGTGAGGCCAGAATCAAGTGATGAATCAAGAAAGTCCAAAAAAGTCCATATCTGAACAGTTACAGGCCATTTTGATCAGACTCTCCACTGATCAGATTAGATTTGTCGTTGCTCGCCAGGAATATCTAACAATCAGAGAGGCCGCCGAGGCAATTGGTATTAAGCCAGACACGGTGTATCATTGGCCGGATGAGGTCAAAGAGGCTGTGCGGTTGATGGCGGCAGATGGTCTTGTGGTTGCACAGCACATCCGCAGGCGCAGTCTGGCAAAGGCAATGCAGGTCAAGGTCACCGGTCTCAACAGCGATGACGAGCGAGTGCGTCAAGGCGTTGCAACTGAGGTGATTGAGTGGGAGATGGGGAAGGCGACGCAACGCCAGGAGATCGCGGGTGTAGGCGGAGGGGCTATTGAACTCCATTTTAAGAACGCACTAAAACGAGCATACAGTGACGACAGCATTGAACCGGTATCTGGCAACGGCAGTGGCAGCAAAGTGCCCGTCTGATCAGATAATCAACTTTCGGCTGGGCCAGTATTGCGCCCAGCCGAAGCAATTGAGGTTTCACGCAGCGGCGCGGCTGGCCGACACCGAGGGTGGTCCAACGCAGGTCGGCTATGGCGGTGCACGCGGCGGCGCGAAGTCGCACGGGCTATTTGCTCAACTGGTACTCGACGACTGCCAGCGTGCACCAGGCATCAAGGCGCTCTACCTGCGCAAGGTCGGCAAACAGGCGCGGGAGCAATTTGAGGATCTGCGTGGCAAGGTGCTACACTCCACAGAGCACGCGTACAAACAGCATCTCGGTGTAGTCAAGTTCCCGAATGGTTCACAGTTATTCATCGGGCACTTTAAGAACGAGAGTGACGTCGATGCCTACCTGGGCCTGGAGTATGAGGTCATAGCAATCGAAGAGGCTACTACGCTCACGGCGATGAAGTACCAGGCGCTCCGAGATAGCAACCGCACAAGCCGCGACGACTTCCGCCCGCGCATCTACACCAGCACCAACCCCGGGGGTGTTGGGCACGCCTGGTACAAGAGGCGCTACATCGACCCGTGGCAGGACGGCAAAGAGACGGACACCCGTTTCATCTTTGCCACGGTCGAGGACAACGCTTTTCTGGACGAGGACTACCGGCGCAAACTGGAGGAGAACACCGGCTGGCGCTTGCGGGCTTACCGCTATGGTGATTGGGACATTGCCGCCGGCCAGTATTTCACAACCTGGCGGCGTGACGTGCACGTGATTGAGCCATTCGACGCACCGCTCGACTGGACGTGGTGGGCTTCGATGGACTACGGTTTCGTACACCCAACTGTGGTGCACCTGTTCGCTAGAGACGGCGATGGGATGACCTACATTGTAGATGAGCACTACCAGGCCGGGTGGCTGGTGAAGCGGCAGGCCGAAGCGATCAGGGCGATGCTTTCCCGCAATGACATTCACTATGGCAGGCTGGAGCGGTTCGTGACAGGTGCTGACATATTTGCCAAGCGCGGCAACTCTGAGACTAGCATCGCTCAGCAGTACGAGCAGCACGGCCTCAAACTAGAGCCCGCCAATATGGACCGCATCAACGGCGCAGGGCAGATGCTTGACTTGCTGGGCGACGTGAGCGCCGGGCAAGCGCCACGGGTGAAGGTATTCAACCGCTGCGGACGGTTAATCGAGTGCATCCCGGTGATGGAACATGACCCGTATAGACCAGAGGACGTGATGAAAATCGATACTGACGAAGAAGGGCTGGGCGGCGACGATGCCTACGACTGCGCACGCTACGGCCTGATGGAGTTGGACAACCTGGTGAAACGCCAGGCGAGGGTATACTAATGGCAACCGACATAGCAGAACTGGCTTTCGCAGGCTGGCAGGCAGAAGAGGAACGCACGCGCCAGGCAAACATTGTATTGGTACGCGACTACTATGACGGCGACCAGCACGTGCAGTTGACCCAGCGCCAGAAGGAATACTTGGGCTTCGTCAAGGGCGGGCGGTTCGCGCTCAATTACTGCGCCACTGTAGTCAACGCAGTGTGGGAGCGATTGATAGTGGCGGCGCTGGCCTCGAAGGATAAGGCATTCTCGGAAGCCGCCTGGGCCTGGTGGCAGCGCAACAGGATGGACGAGAAACAGGACGGCGTGCACCGTGGCGCAGTTCGAGACGGTGAGTATTTCGTCATCGTAGACCTGGACGAGGAGATGCAGCCGCGCTTCACACCTCACCCGCGTTACACCGATCCGCTGAGCGGCGGTTCGGGATTTGGCTGCAAAGCACATTATCCGAACGATATGACCTCGCTGCCGATGCAGTTTGCCAGCAAGAGGTGGACGGAGACGGTGACACTGGAGAGCGGCAAACGCGAGACGCGGCAGCGGATGACTGTCTATTATCCTAATCAGATCCGAAAGTACGTGCAAAAAGCAAGGTCAGGCGAATCAGGATGGGATAAATACCAGGATGAGGGCGATACCTCCTGGCCGTTGCCTCACGTAGACGCAACGGGCAAGCCGCTAGGCATACAGGTTATACACTTCCGCAATCCTGATGAAAAGAGCGAGATATGGGATGCCCTCCCCCCGCAGGATGGTATCAACAAGACATCGCTCGACCTCCTGGCCGCTGCCGATGCCGCTGGGTTCCCGATTTACATTGCTCAGGGCTTTTCCGCCACCACAGATGGCAAGCTGCCTGAGAGCGACGGTGGTAACTACCTGGAATTGACGCCTGGCTGTTGGATTGAGATACCGAAGGACGGCAAGGCCGGCAGGATGGAAGCCGCTGACCTAACACCGCTGGTCAATGCACTCGACGGCTGGATAACTAAACTGGCGCAGGTGACAGACACGCCCGCCAACCGCTTCCAGATCACGCGCCAGGTAGCCGCCGAGGGCACGCTGAAACAGCAGGAGGCGGTGCTGTTGTCGAAGGTGCGCGTGAGGCAAGTCCGCTTCGGTAACAGTTGGGAGGACGTGTTGTATATGGCCCGCCGCCTGGCGAACACTGCCGGTGCTGGGCTGAATGAAGATGCGATGCTCGAAGTCGAGTGGGTTCCCGCCGCCACCAGGGACGAGAAGGAACATATCGAGACCCTGGGCTTGAAACGTGAGAAGTTGAATGTACCACTTGAAACGCTGTGGGCAGAAGCGGGCTACTCGCAAGAGGAAATCGACGCAATGCTGGCTACTGAGGAGTACCAGGCGCGGTTGAATATGCAGCGGCAGGCGGCGGCGATGTTCGGACAGGAGAGGCCAGGGGAGAATGAGGATGCCTAGCCGTCGCTCCAGCATCAGCGCCGCACTGCGCACCAACCGCGAACTGGGCAAACTGTTCGCCAAGTTGGGTACAGCCGCTCACCCGCGCGGCAAGGTGCTGGTGGCGTACCGCAGCGCACGGCGGGCGCTCAGGACGGTGCTGAGACAGCGCGCGCTAGCAATAAAACAGGGAGCCTGGCTGGGGGCGCACTGGGAAGCGCGGGAAGTGATGAGCGGGCTGAAAGACAGCGTGCGGGTAGCGGCGGACACCACGCTTGACAGGGCTAGAGCCCTTGGCTGGAAGCAGGCTGTAATTGAAGGGCGTGTATGGAATATAGAGCCACAGATGCAATACGTTGATACTGTTGCAATGACCGACGCCATAGTCAGCGTGGTCGAACAGCAAGAGCGCGCCATACTGGCAACGCTGGCAACTGGTGCAGACCCGGCGCTCATCTTGGGAGGTGATACCACAGTTGGTCTATTGAGACCTGATACTGTGATACGAGAAGGCACGCACTGGCTAGCAACAGCAGCAGGGCTGGCACTGATTGGCGCACTACGACCGGCGATGCAAGCCACGGGCCGCGCGTGGGGTAAGCAAGCCATCGCCGCAATCGACGGCGTGACGACTGAGTGTTGTCTGAGAGTGCATGGCCAGATAGTGCCAGAGGACAAGAAGTTTCACACTACCGGTTCACCGGCATTTGCTGAATACCAAGACTGGCCCGACTTTCACTGGAATTGCCGGACGTCTGGCACGATGGTTCCGCTAGATGAGGCCGACGACGACCTGACAGAGATACTATTGAAACAGAGTGAAGATGAGCAGGGGAAGCGGCAAGATGCACGCCTGCGTATCACTGAGATTATGGAGACGCTGGTGGGCAAGGGCACGATACCCGATGCGCGCAGGCGCACCGATGACACCGAGGCGATGACGGAACTGCGCGAGGAGTTGCTGGCGCTACGACAAAGGGGTGGGTATTCAGGATGACGGGCTGGAGATGTGTGTATTGCGGAAGCCTGAATATGACGAGCCGGGGATATTGCGGCGAGGGCGAGACGCGGGGATGTGGCGCTACGCCTATGCCGTCAACCGTCAACGTGGCTGGAATACCGAGAGGCAGGGCGATGCCCGATCCGTTTCTTCGCAGCGGCTCTATTACAACAGCACAGATAGCAGACAATGCCGTAACTAGCATGAGTATCCAACCCCGCAATCTACCGGATGCGATAGGCATCACGCTCCTGCCAACGATACAGAAGTGCGTTGATGTATTAAGCAGGCTTACCGCTTGACAACCCATCTCAGAATGTGGTATAATGGACGCTAGACTAGAAACACTGCTGATGTCAGTGCGGCAGGCGCTTATTATGATGCTTGGCGCACTGGAAGATTACTTGGGAATGAACAGGAGCATACCGCCGAAACACAAGCAATAATCGAATAGCCACCGGTCAGTAGTACCAGCGGCACACTCTCGGATTAGCGGCAAGCGGCCACCGATCCAGGTGTGCCGCTTTTGCGTTTATGGTAACAGGCCAGGATAGGCCAACAGCAACGGGAGGTATGCCGAGATGGCAGACGAACAGGAAACGGTCGAGACGACCACAGAACAAGCCGCAGGCGAGACGCAAGCGGGAGAGCAGCAACAACAGGAACAGTCGGGAGATCCGACACTAGAGGCTTTGCAGGTTGAACTAGCCAATGCGCAGGCCGCGCTGAAACGTGTCAATGCTGAGAGCGCCAAGCGGCGCAAGCAGTTGGAGAAACACGAAGCAGACAAGGCTGAGCGCGAAAAGGCCGAACTGTCAGAGGTGGAGAAGGCGCAGGGGCTGGCGAAAGAATGGGAGACAAAGCACGAAGCACTCACCGCCAAGCTGAGCGCCGCGCAGATGCGTCAGGCGTTCTACGACGAGGCAGATACGCAGAAGCTCGCATTCGTCAACGCGCAGGCCAAGAAGGACGCTTATACGCTGGCCGATACGTCGAGTGTGGTAACGGACGAAGGTGAGATGACCGGGATGGACGCAGCGGTCAAGGCACTCACCAAGAGCCACCCACACTTGTTTGGTACAGCGCAGGCAGCGGCGAACGTCAATGCTACTGATACGGGCGGAGGCGCAGGCAAGGCCACAGAAGACCAGTTAATCGAATACGCTGCCAGAATGGGGATAGACAAGAAGTATCTCGACCCGGCACTGGTGGCACAAGCTATGCAATAGTAGGAGGTTAGAAAAATGAGTGCAATCACAATCGGAACGGACATCAAGCCCCTCACCGGGGCTATCACTCGACGGGGCACGCTGGGGGCCACTGTCACGAAGGGCCACCCGGTCACGCTTCAATCCGATGGGTACTGGGATCACACTGACACCACCACGAATGCACAGGTAACTGTCGCCGTCGCTGTCCAGGGCGGAGCCGTGGGAGACGAGGTAGACCTGGTGGTCTTCGGGCCTGTCCAGTGCCTCAGCGGAGCAACTATCGGATCATTGGTCTACGGCAGCGACACCGCCGGGGCCTACGATACTGCCGTAGGAGGGAAGGATACGCTGATCGGCTACGCCGAAACCGCGACCGTCCTGTTCGTCCAGCCGCAAATCATCGATAGGACATAACCAGGAGGTATGAGAAATGGCTACAGGTAGACGAGATACAGCCAGCCTGGTCATGTTGACCGGCTGGGATGCGACAGCACTGAAGAGCTTTCAACTCGAGGACGGCACGAACTACGCGGCCGTCGTGGCAATGCTCAACGCCGGGCTGGCGGGGCTCAATGCCGAATTCGCAGGCGACTGGATGACCAACTTCTACAGCCTGACCGACCAGCCCGATCTGGAATACCGCGTTGGGGTGTCGAACGGAATGGGGCTGCACACTGAGTACAGCCTGCCTGATGCGCAGCGCGCGGAAACTGAGGGCCACATGCTACCCAAGCGACGGCTTGACCGGATGCTGGGGTGGACTTGGCTCTACATGCAGGAAGCGCGCATGGAGCAAATCGAGGCCGACGTGGCCGATGCGCTCAAAGACGTGCGCGACACGCGTCGCCAGCGTCTCTTGCGGCGGCTTCTGAAACGTGGGGATGACTCCGGGGCCTCGCTCAAGCTGGGCACAGGTGGCTACTCGCCGGGCTTTGCTACGACCGCAGGCTCAACGAGCGTGGACTTCGTGCCACCGGCGAACGCGGGAACCGAGTTTGACAATACTCACGAGCACTACGTCGGCATCGCCGGCGGCGTGTTCACCAACGCTGTCTTCACCGATGCCTACGATGAACTGCGCGAGCATGGTCACGAACCGCCCTTTGACTTCCTCATCGGGCCATCAGACCGGGCTGCGGTCGAGGCGTTGACTAACTTCACCGCCGCTGCTGACAACCTGGTGCTCTACGGTTCAACGCAAGACCGGGCGCGAGTTCCGAGCGACTACATCGGCACTATCTCCCACTTCATGGTGAGAGAAGTCCGGGGAGTGCCACAGTACTACGGCTTTGGGTACAAATCCTATGGCCGTCTGAGCCAGCGCAACCCACTGCGCATACGCCTGCACAAAGGCGAGAGCGCCTTCCGCGCGATGGCGATGCCGCACCCGAACGCGGGCAGCGGCATCATCCCGCTCCAAAATCTCATGATGTACTGTGAGTTTGGCGTGGGCGTGGCAGACCGCACCAACGGCACGACCAGGTATGTCAATAACGAGACCTGGGCCGATGGCACGGCAACCTAACCCAAGATGAGGCGGGGCCTTCCCCGCCTCGCTTAATGGAGGAACAAATGAGTAACAGAGACAAGAAATGGCTAGAATACGCCTTGCTCGTAGTAGTCATCCTGGTGGCGGGTTACTTCGGCGTGCGCTATCCGATGCCGGAGATGCCAGAGTTCATCGAGGTTGACGGCGTCGAGTTGCAAGTCGTCGGACCAACCCGCTTCCGTAAAATCTACGTAGACCACGAAGCGACCATCGCGGGTGCATTGACTGCCAGCGGTGGAGTAGTTGGAGATGTGACGGGTGATGTGACGGGCGATGTTACAGGAGATTTGACCGGAGATTTGACAAACTCAACCTTCCTGGCGTTAGCCGAGCAATCGGTTGTGGTTGTTGGCACGCAAACATCTATAACAGTAACAGGAACATATCAGCCTATCACCAGCACCGCTGCCGTGTCAACCAGCCTCACGACTGCCATCATCTCAGGCACTGTAAATGGGCAAGTACTTGTCGTGGTCAACGAGAACGCCGCCGACGCGATCACAATCGTAGACGGAGCTAACACTGATATTGGCGGCGACAAGGTATTGACCGGCGGTGAGGGTGATGCGATCTGGTTGATATGGGATGGCCTGGACTGGCTGTGCATCGGCTACAACGATAACTGAGGAGGCGGCTATGAAATGCCCAACTTGTGGCAAGCAAACTGAGGGTCGAGATCACAATCACCGTGGCCTGCGCTGCACGTCCTGCTGGGCACTATTGCCCGACAAACCGGATCCGCCTGAAGTGCTAACGTTTGAGCCTGAGCCGCCTAAACCGAGACGGAAGGCCGGGCCAGCGAAGAAAAAGCCTGCTGCGACGACGTGATAGAGAGGTAAACAATTGGCCTGGAACGAAGTCACCAGCCTGCGCACGCTCGCCGCCAAGACCTGGCAGGATTCCCTCGATCCTGCCCGTCACGTGCGCCACCACGTCCTGGGAGCCGTCCTGCACTATCCTACCGTCTTGGACAGCGAGGTTCTGGACGGTGAAGTGGATTTCACCTTCGAGCACGTCACGGCGGGCGGGCGCGACTTATACCGAACGGTCGTCGCTGGGTGGCACTACGCCCTGGGCCGCGACGTCACGGGTATCTTTGCCGGTGTGGACGGTACAGTAGGTTTTGGCGGCAGGCAGGGCGCGCACTGGCTCAAGTTCCGACTGGCCAGAGTAGGGTATCTGCACTGGCCTACCCGCAACTGGGAAGGCATAGGAGGTGGATCGACATATAATCGCGCCTACCTCAATTACGAGGTGGATGCGCTGAGCATAGGGCCGGAAGACGCGCAGACTACATTGAACGTCGGCGGACTCGCGACCTGGGATAATATCTGGAACACGCCAGACGATGGGGCCATAGACGTTTCCTGGCGCGTAGATGAGCGGCAATTAAAAGAGGAAATTGAGGTCAACCAGGCCGCCAGGGAATGGATAGCGGCCAACTTGCCGCCTCTGACGCCAGCCGATGAGACCTGGCTCAGTTTCATATTCCAGTTAGACATTTCCGACATTCCCCGCTGGGTCATCGCTGGAATACTCCAGGACCCGGACGGCGACTTCACCGACGATGACGGCGATATTGAAATCAGAGACGCGCTGGACAGGTTGCTTGCCTTCATGCCAGCCAGCATTGCCTTCTCCGAGCCTGACGAAAACGGTAAACGAGACATCGTTCGACTTCGCAAGCGCATCTGGCGCGACGGCGACGGCAACCACTACCTGCTCGTCGGAGCGCGCGTAGACCAACTCAACGCGATGCGCGCCGGAGCCATCGTCTTCGACCCCACGTTCGAGACCCAGCCGGGGAGCGAGGGGCTTGACACTACTCTGTTGGCGGGAAATTCCAACAAATCGGCCGGTAGTGATATTTCCCTGCCGTGGAGCACGCCCACAGGCGCTAAATGCATCTTAGAGTTTGATTGCTCTAGTATATCAGGCGACGCCACGTGTGACAGCGCTACGTTACATCTCTGGCAGGCCGGCGCGACTCCCTCCGGCGCCCGTACTTTTACTATTCACGAGCTGCTGGTCGCCAACGAGGACTGGGTGGAGGGAGCAAGTGAAGACCCCGCCACAGCCGGACAGTCCACCTGGGATCACAAGAACGACTGGAACGGCGGCGGAGGTGGTGACGTGAATTGGGCCGGCTCGGCCGGGGCCAGCACCAGTGGCACCGACTACGACGCCAGCGCGCTGGGCAGTGACAATGGTGGAGGCTCGGATGGTGCTGAGATCGCCATCACACTGACCACTGCCGCAGTGCAGGATTGGTTCGGTACGCCAAATGAAAACTACGGTATCATCGGTTGGACAAACGCCTGGATCAACACCGACTCTAGCGACGGTGCTACCGCCGCCGAGCGGCCCAAGCTGGTGGTCGAATACACAGGAGCAGCAGCCGGCGCTCTACCGATGGCGATGAACCACTACCGCAGGAGACGAGTTTAAGATGCAATGGCTCAAACAGTCTACCTCTGTGACACTCAAAATCGGCCCGTTCCTCGACGAGGACGACGGCAAGACCGCCGAGACCGGCCTTACCATCGCCCAGGCCGACGTGCGTCTGAGCAAGAACGGCGGTGACATTGCGCAGAAGAACGAGGCCACCTCCTGCACCCACGACGAACTGGGCATCTATGGTTGCCCGGTTGATACGACCGACACCAACACGCTCGGCCGCCTGCAACTCTGGGTACACGAAAGCGGCGCGCTTCCCGTCTGGCACGAATTTATGGTAGTGCCAGCCAACATCTGGGATTCGATGTTCGGTGCAGACATGCTCAAAGTAGACGTTCACGCCATCGACGACGACGAGACCGCCGCCGACAACGCCGAAGCCTTCTTCGACGGCACGGGCTACGCCGGCACGAATAATGTCATCCCCACAGTCTCAGCTCTCACCGGCCATACCGCGCAGACCGGCGATAACTATGCCCGCCTGGGTGCACCGGCGGGAGCGAGTGTTTCCGCCGACATCGCAGATGTACCGACGGTGGCAGAATTTGAGGCCCGTACGCTGGTAACCGCCTCATATTTCGACCCAGCCGCCGACGCCGTGGCGAACGTTACACTGGTAGCCACGACTACGACGAATACCGACGTGCGCGGCACAGATAGCGCAGCCCTGGCTAGCGTCTGTACCGAGGCCCGCCTGGCAGAACTGGACGCCGCAAACCTACCGACCGACATCGCGGCACTGCCCACTACAGCGGAGGTGAATGCTGAAGTGGATACTGCGCTGGTTGACATCCACCTCGACCACCTGCTGGCTACTGATTATGACCCGGCCAGTAAGCCGGGTACTGCGACGGCGCTGCTCAACGAGTTGGTAGAAAGCGATGCCGGGATATCTCGCTTTACAGAGAATGCCCTTGAGCAGGCTCCGTCTGGCACAGGTGCTTCTGCCGCCACCATTGCTGATGCCGTGTGGGACGAGGCCGCAGCTGACCACGTCGCCGGCGGCAGTTTCGGAGTACAGGCAGGTACTGATATAGACGCTATTCTCGCTGACACGAATGAATTGCAGACCGATGACATTCCCGGTGCAATCAGCGCGCTAAACAATATCTCAACCGCTCAGGTCAACACCGAAGTGGACACGGCGTTATCTGACTACGACGGCCCGACCAATGCTGAGATGGAGGCACGAACGCTGGTGGCGGCAAGCTACTTTGACCCTACTGCCGACGCGGTAGCTAACGTCACACTAGTTGCCACCACCACGACGAACACTGACATGGTAGGCACTGATAGTGCCGCGCTAGCCTCGGTTTGCACTGAAACGCGATTGGCCGAACTAGCAGCAGCAAACCTACCTACCGATATTGATGCAATCCTGGCCGATACCGGCACGGACGGCGTGCTCCTAGCCGCTGCCGCTACCTCCGCCCAACTCGTAGATGATACCTGGGATGAGCCACTAACTGGCGCGACGCATAACGTCGCCACATCCGCCGGGCGCAGACTGCGAGCACTGGCGGCACAGACGATCCGAGACGAAACCGCGCAGGCAGGTTCGGCAACCACGATCACGCTGGATGCGGGTGCAAACGCGATAGACGGCATGTACGTCGGCGATGTTATTGTCATCGTGGGCGGTACGGGCATCGACCAGTCCAGGGTTATCGTCGATTACAATGGTACGAGCAAGGTTGCCACTATTGGCACCGGCTGGCTGACGACGCCAGATGATACCAGCGAGTTCATCATTCTCGCTGTTGCCGACATTGACCATACCACCCACGGCGTGGCGCAGGCGGGCGCATCGGGCACGATCACGATGGCCTCTGACGCCTCTGCAGTCGATGACTACTACAACGACCAGATGATACACCTCGTGACCGGTACAGGCGAGGGCCAGGTGCGGCTGATCTCAGATTACAACGGTACGAGCAAGGTGGCTTCCATTACGCCGAACTGGGCCACCGCGCCGGACGATACGTCCATCTATCATACCGGCATTGCGGCGCGGTGCGACGCTGGGCTCGTAGAGGGTCTAGACGCTACGGATCAAATCAACGCCGCCTGCGACACCGCACTCAGCGATTATGACCCTGCCACCCACGCCGAACTGGTGTCTGAGATCGACGCGGTACAAACCGACATTGCTGCACTCAACGACCTCTCAACGGCTCAGGTCAATGCCGAATGTGATACCGCGCTCAGTGATTACGACGCACCGACGAAGGCAGAACTGGACACAGGCCTGGCCGCACTCAATGACATTGCCGTGACAGACATTACCCAGCGCCAGATACCGGACAGTGTGCCCGCCGATGGGACGCTGCCGACTATCGAGCAGTCGTTGTACATGATCACGCAGTTCCTCTATGAGCGAGCGGTATCAGGAACCACGGTAACGGTGAAGAAGGCGGACGGCTCTACTTCACTACTGACGTTGACATTAGACGACGGCGCAGATCCGACTAGCATAACTCGGGCGACTTGATGGCTATCAAAAACGTCGTCACCCTGGGCATCGGTGCAGCGCCGGGGAATATCAAGTTTTTCGTGCTGCTAGGCTTGGGTACTAGCGTAGTGACCACCATCGTAGACCTGACACTACGAGACCGCACGGTGGCGTTGACATTGAAACCGCGCACAGCTGACCTGACACTACGAGACCGCACGACGGCGTTGACATTGGAGAACCGATAAATGGACGCAACAAGCAGGCGCATAATAGAGTCTCCAATTCACCAGGGGGAGGATGAAGAGATTACTTATGCGCTCACCACAACACCGTGGGAGAGTGACCCTTCCTCACCGGTGGTAACGATCAAAGACGCTGACGGTGAGGACGTGACGGCCGACTACACCGACGGCAGCGCCAGTGCGTCGGGTGATGTTATCACTACGCCAACGATCCTCGACCTGGTGGCGGGCACTCAGTACCGATTGGAAATTCAATTTACAGTCGATGGCAACGTAGAAGAGGCGTGGGCCGATCTGCGCGGGGAGGCGTGATGGCTTTCACCTACGACGATACACTCAACACCGACCGTGACAAGGTGCGCTTTGCTCTGCAAGATACGCAGATAGACAGCGGCCCCAAGCCCAATGGCGGAAATTTTTCGGATAATGAGTTAAGTGGCTTGGTCACACTCGAAGGCGAGTGGCAGCGGGCCGTCGCTGCAGGATTTGAAGCACTGGCCGCTATCTGGACACAGTATGCCGATCTGAGCGAGGGGCCGCACAAAGAGACGCTTTCACAGGTCGCCGAAGGCCACCGCAAGAGCGCAGTGCTATGGCGTGCGCGCAGTGGCTCGGCAATACCGGCGCGGGTGGCAGGTATCATCAAGGTGGACGGCTATAGCGACGATGTGACCAGCGACGACGTGAATACCGCCTCAGAATACGGCATCGTGTGGGAATACGTTCGGGTGAAAGATTGATGGCCAGCGCCTCGTTCACGCTGCGGGCCACAACTACGGCCAGCACCAAGAGGTCGCCGTCACTATCTGGCGGCAAGGTGGGTGCGGCAACTGAGAACGTAGTCAGCCTCAGATGCTATCCGCTGGTGCAGTTGAGTGATCCGGCACTGGTAGAGCGGTTTGCTACCAAGGCGGCCAGTATAGTCTATGAGACGTTCGTACAGGACGGCGTGGACATCTCGACCGGTGATGTGCTGGTGGTAGATAGTACCGACTACTTGGTGGTAGGCGTCAACTCCTACCCCTGGCCCGGGCCGGGCGGCAACAGATTACACGTCATCGTGGAAGAGGTTCAAACGTTATGAGTGTGAGTTTGTCAATCAAGGGCCTGCAAAAAGCGCAGCAGGCTAACCTCCGGATGATTAGGGCGATGAAGCCATCTGATGCACTGGGCCGGGCTATCCAATATGCAGGCCTGGCGATGCATCGGCACGTAGTACCGTCCACGCCGCACGAATACGGCGCACTGAGAGCGGCGCACCGAGTAGAGAATAAGCCGCTGCAGGCGCGCATCTACATCGACCCAGGTGCACGAGCGCCACGGCGCAAAGAGCGTCCGGCGGTCTACGGTGCACGCCTCCACGGCCACGGGATGATACCCGGCCTGCGCAGCGGTATCAGGGCCTTCTATGCCTACAGCGTCCAGACCTATGGCGCGAAGGTGGCGAAGGGCGCGATACGTGAATTCAGACGGGAGTTGCCATAGATGGCGGTAAGTAGAAGAGAGAGGCTGGCGGCGCTGGCGCACCAACAGTGGTCAGGGTGGATGCAATACCTGTTCAAGAAGTGTATCCATAATGAGGATGGCACTGTCACAATCCCGGCCTGGGCAGCCAAGAGATGGAATCGCCAAGCCAGTATGCTCTATGATGATTTGCCAGAGCGTGAAAAGGAGAGCGACAGGCGCGAAGCTGACGAGGTGATAAGAATAATTAAAAAGGAATTGCCATAATGGCGACGCGCAAAGCGGCACGCGAGACACTGGTGGCGGTATTGAAAGCGGCGATGACCTCCTGCGAGGAGGTCAACGGCTATTTCAAATCAGACCCAGGCGGGCAGTCGCCGGTGTTGTGCGTCCACAGCCTGAGCACGATGTCGACGGCGATGAGTTTCCGGGGCAACCGCGCAACCTATGGCTTCGACATCATCGTATATGTCCGGCGCTCAGGAACAGGCATCACAGAAGCCACGGCGGAGGACACACTGGACGACGTGGCGCGTCAACTCTACGAGGCGGTGGAGGCCAACGGTTGCAACGCAATCTGGCAGAGCTTGTCGTACTCAGAACCCAGCACGGCGTTGCCGGTTGACATCGGCGGCGTCCCGTACTGGATGGAGGTGACCAGCCTGGCAATGGAGGTGATGAGTAGTGGATAAATACAGAGTGCTGGCGCGCATCTGGCACACCGGCGATGAGTGCTACTACGACGCCGGCCAGAATGTAACGATGACCCATCTGGCCGAATTTCAAATCGACCGGCTCATAGCGCAAGGCGTGATTGAGCCAGTAGAAACTAAGCGCAAGAAACAGGAGGTAAAACAGCATGGCGACACTGACAGTACAGAACATTAGTCTGGCGGGTATTACGCCCAGCCTGACGGCGGCAGCGGCGGCTGGTGACGAGTTCGCAAACACCGGCGATACGTTCCTGCAAATCAAAAACGCCGGTTCAGAGATCACCCTGACCGTCGAGACGCCCGCCAAGATCGAAGGCATCGATATTGCCGAGATCACCGTCACTATCCCGGCCACGACCGGCGATAAATTGGTTGGGCCGTTCGATCCGGCGATATTCAACGCCAGCACGGGACGGGTGGTCGTGACGTACAGCAGCGAGACGAGCATCACCGTCGGCGCGTTCAAACTGAGATAGGAGGTAGAACATGGCACAGACAACAGCAGGAATTGGTTTTGGAGATTGCAAAGTTGAAGGCTCGCCCGACAACTCTAACTGGACAGATTTTAGTGGCTTTGCGACCAGCGTGGCCGTAGACGGCGGCGAACGAGCAACCGGCGTCAAGTACACTTTTGATGGTGATACGGCTATCCTGCGCAGCGCCAAGCGCGGGCCGCTGACTGTCACGGTGAGCGTTGCGTACACCGAGGGCGCAGCCGGGCCGACCGAGGTCATCCGCGCTATCTACGAGGCGGGCAGCGATTACTATCTGCGCTGGTCTCCAAAAGGTGGCGACTCGGCGGAGTTCCTGTACACCACAGATACAGGCGTGATCAAGAATCCGCTGTACCCAGGTGGCGAAGGGGAAAGTGGCGAGCCCGTGATGGTCGACATCGTGCTGGAGACACCGAAGGTTACCAAGTCGGCGGTGGCGTAGTGGCCGATAAGTCAAAAGCGTTGAAGCCAGGCGAGTTCTACAACGAGGCATTAGACTGCCGCTTCACTCTACCTGAACCGTTTCGTCTGCGCCACGTCGAACAATACGAGATAGGGCGCGATGCAGCGAGAGCGGCGGGTGCACAGTTTGCACCGTCGATAAATTGGGCGGGCGCCTTGAAACTCGTCGAGGATTGGCAGTGTAAGGCACTTCCAGATCCGCAGCAGTTATCACCCGCCGACCTGGAGGACGTGCACGGCGCGGCGCTCCAGATCGTGATGTGGGTCGGTAGTCAGGTCAGCGTCTACGTTCTATCCAAGCTCTACATCCCAAAAAACTAATCCTCGCGGCGGGTGACTGTGCGAAAGATGACAATTGCCCGCCGCCGAGGGAATTGATCGACGCCTGGCGTTGCAATAGATACCGTGCTCTACCTGAGCCCGGTGCATTGCGCGACCAGTTGGCCGGTGATATTGAGCGAATGGAGGCGGCAGAGACGGTATATGACGCCGTCTCCTCTTGGCGCAGGATGTTCTACGACGGCATAGGTGGTAGAGTCGGCCAGTGGCAGCGCACGCATCGGCACTATTGGAAGATCACGCAACAGTGGATGAAATTGAGTGACGACTTATAGCCTCGACATCATCATCAAAGCGATAGACCAGGCCAGCGCCAACCTTAAGACGGTCGGCAGTTCGCTGGGCACGTTAGGGAAAGATGCGAACAATGCCGCCCAGGCCCTCCAGCCGCTTGGCGTTGGCTTGGCGGCACTGGGTGCTACCGGCGCAGCGCTCATTGGCACAGCAGCGATGACAGCGGCGCGTGTTCAAGTCCTCGGCACAGTCCTCGAGACGGTTGGCGGAAATGCTGGCTATAGTGCAATTGAACTGGCCGGCTTTGAAGCCAGCCTCATGGCATCGGGCATCACCGCCGGCGCTTCCCGTCAGGCGCTCATCCAGATGGCGCAGGCCGAGATAGACCTATCTCACTCTACAGATCTCGCACGACTGGCGCAAGATGCAGCAGTCATCGCCAACCTCAACTCCTCGGATGCCTATGAGCGCCTGATCACCGGTATTCAGCGCGGCCAGCCGATTCTCCTGCGCACGATGGGTATCACCGTGGACTTCCAAGGCGCTTACAAGAGAATGGCGGCGCAGTTGGGCAAGACCACGGCGGAATTGACATCTAACGAAAAGATGCAAGCCCGCGTCAACGAGGTGATGAAGGCCGGTACGGCCATCTCTGGTGTCTACGAAGACGCGATGGGCGATGTGGGCAAGAAGCTTGGCTCGGTGAAGGGCGACATTCAGGATGCCGCCAATGCTCTAGGGCAGGCATATCTGCCAGCGATGGAAGGTGCAGTAGATGCCACGCGGGATGCGCTAGATTGGTTTACCCAACTCGATGCAGGTACGCAAAGGAACATTGCGACCTTCCTGGGACTGGGCACGGCGGTGACGGGGACGGCGGGGGCTATCATTCTTGCTACGCCGAAGATCATTCAAATGGGAAGCTCGGTGGCCACGCTGGCTGGCTTTGCCTCCAATACTGGCTTTGCATTGAAACTCTTGGGGGCAGGGGCAACTACATCTGGCCTGGGAATGGCGGGGGCTGCCGCATCGGCCATTGCGCTGGCCATTCCGCTGGCGGCGCTCGGTGTAATGGCAGGCGCTGCCTACCTCGCCATAAGCAATTTGCACTATACTTCTGAACAGGCCGCCGGTTCGATGCGAGACTTTACAGATGTCAGTGCAATACTGAATCCTGAACTCGCATATCTGCAAGAGACCACGGATGCCGCAGCAGGCAGTGCGCGCGATCTGTACGTAGAGACGGGCAACCTGGCTGATGGTTGGACAAGCCAATACTCACCGGCACTAATAGAAGCGCGAACCTATACCGACGGCTGGGCTACCAGCATGGAACTGGCGAGCCAGCCGCTGGGAGAACTAGGCGAAAGGGTAGAGGACACGACCCGTCTGGTAAACGCACACATCAGCGAGATGGGCATGCTCGCAGAGGCGCTAGAGGGGCCGGTCTCCCAGGCTAACGAGCAATACACGGCGGAGCAAGTGAGAATAAGCCACGAACTTATCGAGGCTCGGAAGCGATTGAAAGAACTGGGCAAACAGCACGGCGATTACGACGATGAAATAGCAGAGACAGAGGCGACGCTGAAAAGCCTAGAAGGTGAGTTGGTAAGCCTGGACGCTCAACACCGCGCCGTGATGAATCAAGTCGTCTATGACATGATGATGGCCCGGCTCGCCACTGAAGGATGGACGAGCGCCGAAACAGAATTGGCAATAGAGACGGCGCGGGCAATGGGCATCATAGACGAGGAGACCTGGGCAGCAGCGACGAGTATGAACGGCGCGCTAGATAGTTTCGCTGATGGCGAGTCGGTAGATAATACGGTCAATGCCATTCTTGGCATCGGTGAGGAAATCAGCGGGCTTGGGCCAACAGCCGACGAGATTGGTGCAGGCATCGGCGTTAGCTTGGAGGCGGGCGCAGAGGCAGGTATCACTGCCTTCGAAAAGGTAAACGCAGCGATCGCCGCCGTGCCAAAGACTATTGACATCACCACTAATTACAGATCTACCGGTACGCCGCCTTGGGAGCAGCCTGGCGGTGGAGCGGAAGAGTATCAGCACGGCACGGACTATGTACCGCGCACGGGCTGGGCCTATCTGCACCGAGGCGAGGCCGTCCTACCGGCACAGGTAGCAGCACAGTATAGAGCCGGTGATACAAATATCAATCTTACCGCTAACTACGCTCACCAGTCTGAGCGCCACCTGCGCGATGACGTGAGAATGATGCAACTTATGGCAGGAGCCTAATGGACTTAGACGTCATTGTCGGCGGTATAATCTACAGCCTGAGCGATGGTACATATTGCCAACACCTGAGTCACGACGGCGTAGGTATGATGCCCTCGCACCGGCTCAGGCAGCGCGGGCCGATGCAACACGGTGAAACCGACCTGGGCTTCCGTGGCGATCCACGCATCGTTCAACTGGCGCTGCTCATCGAGGGTACATCGCCGAGTAACTATTGGACGCGGCGCACGGCGTTGCTGAATCTATTTAAGCCGGGGAACGACCCACTCAAACTGCGCTTCACGTTAGATAACGGCGACGTGCGCCAGTTGGATTGTGAGTACATCGGTAACATGAGTCTCGGAAGTCGGGAGAAGATGCGCTATACCCACGCCGTAGGAGTGATGCTGAGCGCCGCCAAGCCGGCATTCTACGATCCTACCGGCAAGAGCGTGGTGTTCGCACTGGGTGGCGGTGGTGCAGCGTTCGAGATACCGATGGCGATACCGCTCGATATCGGAGCCAGCACGTTAGATCAAACTGTAGTGATAGATTACAGTGGCGCAGCGCGTTGGTTAGCCTATCCTTACCGCATCCGCATCGTTGGCCCGATCACCGACGCCATCGTGACCAACTTGGCCACGGACGAGAAACTGGACTTCGACGGGGTCACGATAGGAGCGGGTGTTTACTACGACATAGACTGCCGCTATGGATACAAGACCATCGTGGATGATGGCGACACCAACAAAATTGCTGACCTGACGAACGATAGCGACCTGGCAACCTGGCATCTGGGAGCAGACCCAGATGTGACGGGAGGCCTGAACGGTGTCCAGGTGAGTGGTTCGTCGGTGACGGCAGCGACTCAAGTTTACATTCATTGGTTCGATAAGTTTGTAGGAATTTAAGGGGTCTTAGTCCACTTTTTATGAGATGGGCGTATACCGCGATGAACTTTTACCATTGCGCTGGGGTCTAGGTCATATTGGGAGCAAAAGTTAGAGAGATGTTCAACTTCGACAATCTCACCAGATGGGGAACGAAAAGAGTAAGGGCCATAATAGCGGCGCTTGCCAATCATGCGCTGACGATCAACCTCCCAAGATTGCTTGATCTGTTTGCTCTTTCTCGCCCGACGCGTTGGCGTCCAAGCCCTTTTGAGCGTTTCAGAAAACTGGCGCTGACGCTCTTTGGACCATGCCGCTCTTGTCCTAGAATTATTCCTAGCACCGCGCTCAACCGATTCAGCGGGCATAATCAGTCCTGCATGGCTAAAGGCGCTTGGGCAGCGATTATAGAGAGGTATGCCATTCTCTTTGAACCTATCTATCCAATATTGCTCACGTTCATGGACATCTTCAAAAACATTCTCGATCATCACAAAGCAAAAAGCGTCTTCACTGTATTCATCCCAATCCTGTTGGAGCGAGGGATTGCCATTTGTACCCTTGCGAAGTTTACACTTGTGTTCGGCCCATCTGCGCCCAAGGCTTCTGGGAGTTCCACCTACATAACGTGTACCATTGACAATGTTTAGGATCATGTATACACCTGGGTCTGACATCTTCATCATAGCCTCCATAGATATAGGATGTCCATATTATACCACGGGTGGGGAGGATTAGCAAATCGCTGAAAAATCTTTGATGTGGACTACGGGCGCAACCGGTGACGGTGCAACCGCTTATACACAAGCAGAGGTCATCCGCTGGCTACGCCAAACCTTCATTGGCGATGATGATGAAGGCGTGCACAAAGACTATCTCAATGAACTTGTAACAACTGGTGCAACTTCGCCAGTAGCGACGAATACTGGCGCAGCCAATGTGCATGGCTTTCCCTACTGGAATACTACCAGCAAGGACACTGCCATCCCCACACCCTCCGGCAACACGCGCATCGACCGCCTGGTGCTGCGTGCAGGCTGGGCGGCGCAGACTACGCGGATAACGCGCATCGCTGGCACAGAAGGTGCGGGTGCTCCCGCCATCGTGCAAACCGACGGCACGACCTGGGACAATAAGCTCTACCAGGTCAGCATCACGACCGGCGGTAACATCACTTTGACGGACGAGCGGGAGTTCTTGCATCCGAATATTGCCGTTGATGGCGACATGCTGGACGACGACGCGGTGGACAGCCAGCACTACGTTGACGGTTCAATTGACAAGGTGCACCTGGCTGCCGACATCGTGGACGGTACGAAGATTGAGGATGATGCAGTAGACTCTGAGCATATTGTCACTGGCGCGGTAGACCTGGCGCACATGTCGCCAAACTCAGTAGATAGCGATCAATATGTGGATGGTTCGATTGACCTGGCGCACTTGTCCGCCGACTCAGTAGATGACACGAAAGCGGGCAACCGTGTGCCACAGTTCTACCGGCGGCAGGGCGGCGAGGCTACCGGGTGGCTACTTCATGGTACGACGACCTATACACCTGGAGCCGTGAGAATGCAGGCCGGTTGTATTCGATGGACCGGCGGGGCGGCCTCTTCGGGATATATTGCAGTTACATTTCCAGTAGCATTTAGTTATGATCCGCTAGTCTTTGCAACCCATTATTACATTGACTCGCGGGCTATATGTATAGTTATGACTACAGGTACAAGTGGCTTGACTATCTACTGGCAAGATGCTGCTAGCGCCACCTATACTTCCTTGGATTTCTTCTGGCTTGCCATCGGCCCTGAGTAATAATGACCGCATCCTACAAACTCCGCCTCCATTCCGCCGCCGGCGCATTGATCGCCGAAGTGACCGACTTCTCGGAACTGAGTTACACGAAGCGAGTCAACGCGCCCGGCATGCTCACGTTCAAGATGAGTGAAGATCACGCGGCGGTGGCGCTGCTGGAGAACCGCAGCCAGGTGGAGGTACACCGGCGTAACCAAGACCTGGGCATCGACTGGTACTGTGATTTTTATGGTCTCTATCTCGACCAGCACCACGCCTACACTGACCGGGGCGTCTTCACTGCCAATTGCCCCGGCCAGATGTGGCTTCTCGGTACGCGCATCGCAGCCTGGTATGCTAGTACTGCCAATCGTACCAAATTTACCAGCGACCCCGCTGAAACGATAATGAAGACGCTGGTGGATTATAATGCCTGCGCCAATGCCACTACCGGCAACGGGCGACAGCGTGACGGTGCGATCACGGGATTGAGCATCCAGGCCGACGGCGCAAACGGTAGCACGCTCGACTGGAATTGCGCGTGGAAGAACCTACTCACAGAATTGCGGGCGCTGGCACTGGTGGCCGGCGGGGACTTCGATCTCATCAAGACAGCAGCACAGGCCTGGGAGTTCCGCTGGTACACCGGCCAGCGAGGGACGGACAGAAGCGCGACTGTGACGTTTGCGCTGGGATATGGCAACCTGGCAAATCCATATTATCGCCACAATCGCATCGGCGAGAAGACAGCGGCCATAGTCGGCGGGCAGGGCGAGGGCAGTAGTCGTGATATAGTGATTCGCACCGGCGATGACTATGCCGCCGGTAACGATGTGGAAGTATTCGTAGATGCGCGCGGGTATTCGACGACGGCAGGCTACAACGCAGCAGGTGATAAGCGACTAGATGAATTACAGGCGCGTGATGAGTTTGGCTTCGACGTGGTACAGACAGAAGCCTGCCTCTATGGCGCCGTGGCGGCGGGCGGTCATTACGAATTGGGCGACTTGGTGACGGCGCGGGCGTTCGGCATCGAGAGGACGCATAAGTTCATCGCCGTGACCGTCGCGCTGGACGCGGACGGCAATGAGACGATCGACCTGGAGACAGCGACGCAATGATTGTCCTGGAAGGGTTGGCGCGACGAGACCGGAACATGAAGCTGCGCATCGCCGATCTCGAAGCTCAGGAGGTAACGGTGGTTGGCAGTGGTACGACCGTGCCCGCCACGAATGCACAAAACCAGATGCTCATCTCTAACGCAACGCCAGCCTGGTCACTGCTGGCAGCACCATCGGCGCAGTACCAGATGCTCATCACGGGAGCAGATCCCTACACGCCGACGTGGGCCTTGCTGCACAATCACGACCACACAGGAGATGCAGGCGACGGGGCGCAAATCTCTCACGACACTGCATTGACCGGTGTTTCCGCCGACGATCACCACAGCGAAACTCACGTACTGGCTACCACTGGCCCCCACACCGGTGCTTTGCCATTGACAGACCTGGACTCCTATGCCGAGGGCAGGATGATTATCGGCGGGGCAGCATCGGACTGGACAGTGCTTGCTCCCCCGGCTGCTGCTGGCTATGCGCTGGTGAGTGGCGCAACCAGCTTCGCCTGGAATCAGACGCCGGCGTGGACAGGCAGGCACTCGTTTGCCGACGGCATCACATTTGCGGGCGGCGCTGGCGTCAACTCGATTGTAATACCGGATGCCCTGGTTGATGCCTTCGATATCACAAACGGGGCCGAGTTCCTGCGTCTCAATACAGCCAACGATTACTTCCTAATTGACCCCGCGGGGGCGGGAATCAATGTCGGTATCGGCATAGCGACCCCAGACCAGGAGCACGTCTACATTTACGATGCTACAGTGGCTATAACGGAAGACTTCTATGGTCTCCGCGTCCTTCATACGGTGACCGACGCGACCAGTGCGACTGAGGCTGACGACGTGTATGGCATCTACAACCTGATCAACATGAATGACGCTGGTGAAACCATCGGCAATCTGCGTGGAATATATGCCCTAACTATACTAGCTAACGGTAACGTAGGGGATGATGTCGAGAACCTTGAGGGAATGCGGTCTGAGGTACAGCAGACTGGCGGCATAGTGTCAAACTACCTGAGAGCCGGTTATCTGTATGCAAACCTGGACGGTGGTGAAGTTAGCGCGGACGTAGCGGGGTTGCGCATCGCCGTAGACATAGAAGGCGCAATGACTGCCATCGGAGGAAATGTCTACGGTCTCAAAATCTGGATGGATGTTGACGAAAATCCTGTTGGTAGTGTCTACGGGATATACCTGGACGAAGCCGATGGTTGGGACTACGGTATTTATCAGAGTGGTTCCGCTGCTAACCGCTTTGGCGGCAACACTAGTTTCGCGGCTGGCATAGCATTCGCGGGGGCCTCTGACGCTAATGAGATCACCGTTCCCAACAACATCGCCATTGCATTGGAATTGCTAGACGCCGATGGCCTCGAATACATGCGCATCGTGAGCACCGACACACAGCCGGTCGTCGTATTCAACGAGGGCGGGGCGGACGTGGATCACCGCTGGGAGGCTGTCGGGCAGCCGAATGCGTTATTTGTACAAGGTAGTGACGGCCACATTGGCATCATGAGGATTCCAGGAACGCCGGAATTGGATATTCTGGGAAATACAATTAGACTCACGGGTAACGATAATGTAGAACTACAAATCGTATCGGTGGGAAGCAACGATGCCGACGTGGAATTGTACTGCGCGCAGGGAACCATTGGCAGTGAGACAGCCGTAGTGAACGGAGACCCCATCGGCTCGCTCAACGCCAATGCCCACAACGGCACTGTCTACAAACGCATCGCTGACATCACAATGGCCGTCGACGGCGCTTTCGTGGACGACATTCCAGGCAGGATAGACTTTCAGGTGTGGGATGCCGATGGTAACCGAAACTATGCGATGACGCTCAAGAGTAGCGGCTTTCTCGGCCTCGGGACGATAGTACCAGCGGCGCATCACGATGTATACGATGCTACAGTCGATACAGCAACAGCATACGTAGGCATTCGGAGTCATCACATCAAGACGGCTGGGGCGTCTGGTGAGGAGGACGACTTTTACGGACTATATTCTCATGCCGAGATGAACGATGGCGACAGTACCATGGGCCACGTCACAGGGATTCAAGGCATTGCAAAACTCACCGCCGGTACCATTGGCGATGGACAAGAAGATCTGCGCGGAGGCAACTTCGAGGTGTGGCAGATCGGCGGAACGGCAGCCGATGCAGTTATAGGCCTCCAGGCCAAGACGAACTTGGATGCCGGCATAGTGACCGGCAGTGCATACGGTCTATACGTCAATGTAGACATAGAATCCGAAATGACCTCCATCGGCGGGAACGTTTGCGGTGTCTACATACTCGTGGACGCAGAGCAAGACCCGGTTGGAACTGGCTACGGCCTCTACATAGCATGTGCAACTAATATCGACTATGGCATCTATCAAGCCGGTGCAGTCAATAACTACCTGGCCGGCAGCCTCACCCTCGGCGACGACCTCGCCCTGGGCGGCAATGACATCACGAGCGTCGGTACCGTGGACGGTGTGGACGTATCTGATCACGACGCCCGCCACGAACGGGCCGGGGCCGACCAGATAGACGGCGACCACTTGGATATAGACTATACTCCGACGAACTACACGCCAGACACATCTCCAGCAGAGGCCGCCAGTGTGGACGATCTGACGGCGCACCTGAAGGGGCTCGACGATTGGCTGGGAAGCGAGGCTTATAGGCAGTACGCCTTTACGTTTGACGGCAAGATGAGTACAGCTGGCACAGGCTGGGCTGACATGGCAGGAGATTTTTATTACGATGACAGCAAGTATCCGACCAGCAACGCTACTTGGCGCGCCACGCTGAAGATACGTACCGGCGGCGGCCCGGAGGCGCAGATTCGATTGTACGATATGACAGATCCGGGCATAGTGGCAACTCTGGTCACGACAAATGCCGCTTACCAGCACTTGAGCGCGTCTGTCAGTCTCGATGATGGCCACTATTATCGCATACTAATGCGGGAGGACACCGGCGGGAACTACGCCGACGCATTGGGAAGCTATCTCGAATGGTAAGGAGAAATGAGCAATGAGTAATATGACGGCAATTGAGTCAGAAATACAGCAGCGCGGAAAAGCGTTTTCGCAGGCGCTCGAACAATTGAAACGAAAATACAATTGCACCATGACCTTCGTGCCAAAATGGTTACCCAACGTGAGCGGGACATTTGTGCTGGGCTACGACGAGCAGGTGAGAATAGGGCCTGCGCCACCCGCACCTATGCCGATAGAACCGGAGGAGGAGACAGATGCGTAACTTAACACTGATAATTGCCGCCGCCGTTGTGCTACTCTTGCCCGCTGCGCCGACAAGTCCGCCATTGGAGAACAGCGGCTTCGAGGAGGGGTGGCATCTGGAGACGACGTACTGGACGCTCGAGGGCGGGCCTTTCCACAACCAGTTCATCGAGATCACTCCGCCGGTAGAGTGGACTGCTTGGTGGATAGAAGGGCCTCTTTGCGCGGGCACGCCAGACTACCGCCTGGGCCGTCCTGAAGTGCGGGTCATTGGACCAGTTCCCGATCCTACTCGCGTACGCAGTGGCGAGCAAGCAGCTAAGTTCTTTACGTTCTGGCGGTGTCATCAGGGCGGGCTGTATCAGCAGGTAGCCGTCGAGGAAGGGCGCTACTACGCTTTCAGCGTTTTTGCTCACAGTTGGTTCTCAAATTGCAGCACCAGGCCGCACGATGTGCCTTATGATTATGATTGCGTGACATTGCTTGAGCCGCCAGAACCTGAGCCAGGGGATATCTGGGCGCAGGATTGGCTATCAGTCGGCATAGACCCGACCGGCGGCACAGACCCGCGAACCTCCACGGTTGAGTGGGGCCAGGCGCGCGAGATATACGGCGTTTACAGCGATGAACCGCTGAGGACAGGGCGCGTCCGGGCGCAGGGGGGTATCATCACGGTATTCTTTGAATCTGAGGCAAGTCACCCGCTAAAACACGACGACGTCTATCTCGATGACGCTTCGCTGCGGGACGTGACGTACCAGGTGCTTTTGCCGGCGATAATGTTAGAGGGAGGTTAGAATGAACACAGTGCAATTGTTAGGTAGATGGTTCCAGTCTACTATTGACAAACTGAGACCATCTCAAGTACAGTCCCAGGCAACAAGCACTATTATCGAGGAACTGTTTGCAGATTTCAACGGCGGGTTGGTGCATCTCAAAACAGAGCACGCTGAACTGGCGGCGAACGTGCTGCGGGTTGACGGCACGCCGGGGCCAGACGTGCACTGCCTCAATGAGGCTGGCGCAGATTTTGCGCTGCTGACGCTGGAGGGCCGGGCTTACTTTGAAGTGCTAGGGCAATCTGTCATGCTCTATTCTCAGCGCGATCCGCGCTGGCGCAATCTCATCTATGCTGGAGGTCTCACCTTTGCCGCTGCCGGTTGCTATGTCACTGCCGTTGCAATGATACTCAGCCTGGCGGGCTATGGTGATGAACCGCCGATAGTGGCCGCCAAGCTGCGCGAGGCCGGTTGTTTCTCTGGCGCACTGCTAACGCGGCCAGACGGAATACCGGCCGCCTATCCAACTATGCGCTATGACGGCGCAGTGCTATGGCACAAGGTGGCGGCGGACTTGGAGAAGTTCAAGGCTGAACTGAGCAAGGGGCCGGTGATAATTGAGGTTGACTTCGTTCCTCCCACGGCCAAATTCAACCAACACTTCGTTGTTGCCGAGCGCCTTACATCAGACGGTAACGACCTGGTCATAGCCGATCCGTGGGATGGGACACGAACGAAACTCCTAGAACGGTACGCTAAAGACAGTTGGGATTTAGGCAGGGCCTTGTATGGCATGCGACTCTTGCGAGTCAAAACTTGACAATAAATGAGACCATAGTATAATATAGTTGTCGGGACAACCTAGTCCAAAGCGGGTTTTTGCTTTCATGGCCCCCAAAGGTTAATGGATGTTGTCCCGACAAACAACACCGCTGCCTGCGGGGGCCTCTCTTTTGGAGTTGCAGTGTCTAAAAGCAGACAAAGCTATGCAGGGGCTAATAATCCCAATTGGCGTGGTGGAAGAACTATTCCGGTTAAGACAATTTGTGTGATTTGTGGTGAGGTATTTGAATCTCCTGCGCAATATGTACGCCTGACTTGCTCTCCGGTGTGCCTTGCAGAATACTGGTTACAACACAGATCCGGTGAGAATAATCCGAATTGGCATGGAGGTAAGTGCAAGAGATTATCAGGAAGAGATACCAGATTCAAGCCAAGGTTCATTATTGAACATGAATGGTTAATGGAACAATATCATACGAATCATCTCAGCACACCAGAAATAGCAGAACTGATGGGCTGTTCGGGCAGTACAATTGAGAGGTGGATGAGGAAATACGATATACCATTCCGTTCATTATCAGAGGGCAAAAAGTTAAAATGGAAACAGCCAGGTTGTAAGGCTCGTAATTTCTGGGGAAGCAACAATCCGAATTGGCATGGAGGAAAGTCTTTTGAGCCCTACCCGGCAATCTTCAACGCATCTTTCAAGCGCAAAATAAGACAACGCGATGAGTACAAGTGTATTATTTGCAAGAGATACGGTATATATGTTCATCATATAGACTATGACAAGCAGAATACCATACCAGAGAATTGTATCACGCTATGCACAAGTTGCCATAGTGTTACTAATTTTAATCGTGAATATTGGGAGATGATATTGATGGAATTACTGAAAGCGCACCTCGACCCAGATACCGTAGACGCCTCGCTGAGGATAGGATAATGACATCGACGCCGAAACTGCGAGCCGCCGAGGACAGTTGGGAGCAATGGCAGATCTTTGTGCTCAAAGAACTGGAGCGGCTCAACACGAACTACGAAGCACTGAGAAAAGAGACCGGTAAAATCCATACCGAGGTAGCGACGCTCAAGGTCAAGGCGGGCATGTGGGGGGCCGTGGGCGCTGCTATCCCGGTGCTGTTGATGCTGGCCGTGCAGCTATTACGATGATTGCCCTTCACGCTTGTCTCGTCACGGGCCTGGCCGCCGGGCCCTGTCTCGCGGCTCTACCGCCTCAATCACCGGACTGGGCCACGCCACGCTGGGTCTACGACGCCGCCGGGATAGTGGCCGGCGAGACCGTGCACGACTGCAGCGAGTGCGACGAGTGGATTGCGTGCACCGTCGTCGGCGATGTTACATTGCGCAACTATCACCCGTGGCGGCTGCGGCCTGGCCGCTGGCACGGGTGGCGGCGACCAGGGGAGCAGCACCTCGAGGCGGTGAGGGATGCGCTGATGGGCGGCTGTACCGATACGCCCGTATGCGCCTATCTCGGTTCGGCCTCAGACTACCTCGGAAGATGGCGTTTCGGGCTGGCGAGGGAAAGACCCGCGCTCGTCATCGGCAATAGTCGCGGTGCTATTGTCTGCATCGCGCCACTCGATGATGACTGATTTCCCTTCGTGCTCGAATTCGTCACGGTGCGGGCCTTCGTGGCCCGCCTCTAGCATGCAACAAAAACTGTCACCGCCAAGCAAGTCCAGAATATCGCTACACTCAATCTTGCTTTTTCCCACTTTTTACCTCCGCCCCTATCGCCTTCTAAGAATCGCGATGTGCTAGGATACCTTAATACGCCATTAAAGTATCTCACCCTTATCTGTCTCTTTCGTGCTCACGGCCTGAGTAGATTGAACCTCAATCTCCAGCAGTGCGCGGTCGATGTAGGCCAGATTTCGCCTGACTAAAACTTGGAGATGGCGCACACCTGTCATGCTGTGCTTGGAATAACAGCGGTTTGTCACATCTTTGTATATGCTATAGAAACACTCCTCAATCTCTTCCCGAATTTCGTCGTTGGTCATTTCGCCTAATTTCGTCATTTACACACCTCCCATTTTTCACGTGCGACGCGCTTTACCCAATAGTCAGAGCCGCCGCGCTCGAAGTATCCCGTGGTGATCTCGTCGCCGAATTGCAGTATAGCACCAACCAGGCCGGTGATCGGATCGACACAAGTATACAACCGCTCGACTTCGCTCCCACCGCAGAATTTTGCCGCTGTCATACACTGGCCTTGCGCTAGCAGCCAATACAGCCTCTCCACCTCGCCATTATGCTCGGCAGCGTGGGTGCTGATACTGAGCCCGCGCGGCACGTTCACCTGGTCGGGGCGCAGCCAGTCTATGCTAACTGCTGCCTGGCGAACTGTGGCACTAGTAACCGGTAGAGTACTGGCACTGCCTAGCATGACGAGAGCGAGGACACCGGCGAGTATCATCATGCAGAATATCAATACCATAGTTCCTAATGAATTTATTCTCGTCATCTTATGCTCCTCTCTTAAAATTTGAATCATCCGGATGCTGCGTGGGCGGTTCGCACCGCCGCTCCCGCCTGACGACCTTAGCGTTGGCCAGCGTCACGACGGCCAGCCACGTCAGGCCGAAGGCAACGAAGATGATCACGCCGATGAAAACGATTGATACGATCGCATCTATCATTTTACAGACCTCCTATTTCGTCTAGCCACTCAAATAACCTTCCATCCACGCAGGCCAGTTTGATTAGACTAGCATGCTCCTGCCACGTCTCGCCGGCGTCCTGGCCTAGCACCAGCGCCAGTTGCTCTACGTCGAATTCACGAAATATTCCATCGCCCTTTTCCGGCATCCATTCTAGCGCCAGATAGCGGGTGTGGTGGCGCAGCGCCCAGATGCCCGGCCCGCCGGTTTGCTCTGGTGTTAGGAACATTTTGGGAACTCCTGCCAGGTGCGACCGTCGAGCAGGTGGCCGGCGGCATGCTTGCCAATAGCAAACGAGATCGTACCATCCTCCCAAGTGTATTCTCGTGTATTGCCTGGTACTAGCTCGTTGGATTGATCGACGGGTTGCCAGTGTCCCCACTGCTTCATAAAGTAGGCAATCCCATTCTCCTGGCAAAAGTCCCGCGTTACCCTGTGCCAATCAGGATGTGACGGCCTCGCGCCCGGCCCCGACTCACCCCCAGATATAATTTGCGACACGAACTCCCAACCCGTCCAGTCCACGGGGCCGAGGGCAGGTTCGTAAGAGACGTATTTGACGGCGGCGGGGCATTGGCGCAGATACTCGCGCCGCTCGTCCGCTGTGGCCTGGTTCTCGACGCTGACGCCGAGGTGGACGTTGGGCAAGGGTCTAACGCCAAATTCGTGGTCGGCGATATACGTCTTAATGAGTCGCAGCATCCGCCCAGGTCGTTTTGTGAGTATCTGAAAGGTGTGCTGTGGGCATTCTCTCATCACCCGCCAGACTTCACAAACAAACCAGGGAGGTATGCCTTTATGGAATAAGTCAGACATACTACAGGGAAAAACCCGACGCGGCTTCCTCCACCGCAACGGCTGCTCCAGTCGCTCGGGGCGCAGTGTTACGTCAAATTCGCGCGGCTCTTTGGGATAGCCATACCTGCCCGCCAACCTGTGGGCCATGCGCTTAGCGTAGCAGTTGCGGCAGCCCTCGCTCACTGGCGTGCATCCGGTTACAGGATTCCAAACTTCGTCAGTCCATTCTATTTTACTTGGCATATCAATTCTCCTATATCGGTATAATAGTTATCTCTACGCGCGGCCTCTCACGGTCAATGTGCTTGTGAATGAGTGCCGTCACGATCTGGTTATCGTCAAATAATACGACGCCCTGCAGCGCATCCACGACGCCCTTCGTCAGGTTATCAAAGTCGGCTCGCCGTCTATTCGCGCGGTAGAATGACAATTTGAGCGACAGTGGCCCGCGCATCGGTTCTCGCGTCCATGCCAGTGCCGCCGTATCTCTCACCAGCGTCTCGTATTCTCTGGTCGCCGTCGGTGTATAAGCGTGACTGTCCACGAAGCCCGGGCGGCCCTTCGGAATCGGATTGCCTTCTACCACCAGTTCAAATATGCGACGGGAGCCATAGGGTGCTCGTCTCTCAGTCATCATCATCCGCCTTTGCCTCGCGCCATTCGCGCCATTTGAGTACGAGAGCAATACTGTGAGCCACTACTGATACCGAGAGCGCCACTGCTGCTACTACCCACAGTATCGAGGCTGAGATTAGTCTTTCAGTCATACCGGTATCCTCTCTGGTGTGACCAGTTTCCCACTCCACACCTCGGCTTGATATGTATATCCATTCCGTCTCGTGATGCTAAATAGCGTGCCGTCCATGAGATCGCTGAGTTCGAGCATCGTATTCAAATCGTGATAATTGAACCGTGCGCCCGGCTTGAACGTTCCCGCTGGATCGTAGAGCACTACGATCTTACCGCGTGCCCGTTCCTTCACGTAGCCCCGCGCGCGCGCAATGATTGCCGAGACTGTAGAACGCTTCACGCCCGTCTGACGCACTATCTCAGCAACGGTACAATCGTGCATATCGAGTCGCAGCACCTCGCGGCGGACGGCATCGGGAATTGCAGCGTTCATCTGGGCGTGTCAAAATTGCGCCTAGTCAACTTTAGAAGCACCGCTCCATTTCTTGCAATCGTTTAACCAAACTGCCTGTGTCTCTCAATACAATTCGCAGTTTGTGCTCAAGATCGCTCAGATAATTAGTGTCAGCGTCTTTTGCCGCAGCTTCATCGCTTGGCACTGCGCCAACCAATTTGTTGGCAACTATATGCGCCTCGTTCAAACGCTCTTGAACTTTGCCGCATAGATCAAACAATCCTGATATTGGCTCACTTTCTGCTATTGTTGTTCGTGCACTCATTTTACCTCCTATACTAATTCAAACTTGTTTTATCCCATCATCGGCACAGCACACACCGCAACCGCAACACGTCGCACAGCAGCACCGGCACGTACTAGCCGGCGATAGTGGCGACGATTGCGCCGGGGATGAAGATTAGCAGCGCTTTGAGTTTGCGTAGCATTGAATTTTCACTCCTTAACCATGCAGAGCACTAATTCCCAGTCAATGCGCGGGCTGCCTTTGCTCTCACAAAGACGGCGAAAGAAACTTTTGAACCATTTCTCCATGCTCACCTCATCGCCATCGAGTGTAGTCTGGACAATGCCAGCATTCTTGTTGAGCCAAGCGCGATGCTTGCAGACAGTGCGAAAGCCAACGGATTGGCAAAGCGTTTCCCATTGCCCAGGGAAGTCTACCAGTTTCTTGTTGCGAACGAACATTTTGAGAACCCAGATGGCGTGTCCGCCCGGCGCGAGCACCTGGTAGACCTCTTCGAGAATCTGTCTACTGGCGGCCCAGAACGTGGAGCCGGTTTCCTGGCCTAACTGGCCGGTGGTGTTTCCATAAGTTTTATCCCATAGGCCCATTGGGCCGCCCTTGATGCGCTTCCCGTGCATGCGTTGCCATTCCTGTGCAAATTTGACATCACCGTCGCAGCCATAGTTTGTTCCTGCCTTCTCCCGCGGCGGACTAGAGATGCACGCCGCCGCTCCCGCCTCCAGCGCCTCAGCGTAGTCGCCGGGGGGCATTTGGCCTAATTGACCTTCCTCGCTGCCGTAGCCTTCGCCCGTTGGCATCCCGCTCAGGTTGCGCGGTGCGTTCCTGCCGTCCAGTTGCTTGAATAGACTTGCTGGCTTGCCACCTGTATGCTGCGCCGCCCCACCGAACGGCGGCGAGGAAATCGCGATAACGGGCCGCTCGCAGGCCTCAGCGTGATCGCCTTCGAGCAGGGCGGCGAGTTGGCCGTCTGCAGCACTGTAGTTCTGCGTGCGCTTACCGATCTTCTCCATCTCAACTGGTGAAATGAGATGCACGCCTACGCCCTTTTCCCGTGCTAGTGCGACGCGCCCTTCTGTCACATTGTCACGACTGAGCGAGCCTTGCCAGGGTGGACTAGAAATAGCAAGCGCCGGTGACTGCTCGCGTCCCAGTTGATTATAATACTCCTCATCGGCAACCATATCTCGATGCCGTGGCCCATACTGCCCGATGCCATACTCGACGATCTCTGCCAGGTCGCCCTTCGGCATCTGCGCCAGTTGGCCCGGCTGCTGGCCGTAGCCGTCCATTATGAGCGCCTGCGAATGGCGGCCGGGAGTATTTCCAGTAAGCTTATCAGCGTCAATACCACTGCCGCCATGTACCGTTCCGCGCGAATAGGGCGGCGACGCCACCGCTAGCACCGGCCTACTTTCCGGCACTGTAGATGCCTCCTGGCTGCCCGCCTGCATGTCCCCTGGCGTCCCTACGGCGTTTCCAGGCTTTTCAGGTGTAACGGTATGCCCCTGCTGCCCCAGCGCCGCCTCGTAGCCTGCGTCGGGTAGGTTACCCAATTGACCCTCGGTACGGCCATAAGTTTCGCTGCCCCGGAAACAACCACGCCCGCGACCAGTGAAGCCAGCGCCTAATCGCCTCTCGTCGCGCCTCCCGTGAGTTCGGTCTGACTTAAAGTTGCCAGAATATGGCGGCGACGAAAGGCAGATCTGTGGCCGCTCCAGCACCGCCCCCAGCCGCCGCGAGTCGCCTTGCACGATGACGGCGCTGCCCGGCATCCCCTGCGCCTCCCACGTCTCCACGTTCCCGTGATACCGATGTGCGCCAGTGCACGGTATCACGCCGCTGTTGCGCACGTAGGACGTCGTCGGTGCAGCACCAAACATCGCCGGTTGGCGCATCTTGGCAATGGCAGCCCACTTCGTGCCGGGCAGCGGGAGCGCCTTGAATTCCCGTTCATTCGTCACGGCGCTTGCCCTCATTATGCACTCGGGACACCAGTGCCGCCCGTCCTGATAACGCGCCTTGTCCCACCGACCCTGGAAGCGCACCCAGTCGGCTTTGCTGATGCCGGTACAGTCGCAGCCCTGGCCCATGTCCACGAACCGCTGCTCTAATTCCACGCCTCTAAAATGCAAGCCGTGGCGCATCGCTTCGAGGGCAAAACCGCCGACCCCGGAAAAACAGTCAACTACATAGTCACCGGCCTTGACCCAGCCTTGCTCCAGCGCGTGCTCGTAGATGCGCACGGATAGGCCGTAACTATTTTTTGCCGGGTGAGCAAAAGACTCAGGTCGAAGCCTGTGCTTACCCCAGCCCTCGCGGTAGCATCCCGTCCAGTTATCCATCGGTGGCATCCTTGTCCCTCCATTCTGCCTCCATCACATCGAAGAACTCCACCCTCTCCCCGCAATCGGCGCAGCACAGCGCCTCGCCGTCACAGGTGGCGTCGGCGTCTGTCAGCGGCGAGCCGCAGTAGGGGCAGCGGTACTCACTCATCCAGGCCGTCTCCTTCTGGCGCTCCATACCACACGCTCTCGACCGCTGCCGCGTTCACCCGGTGCGCCAGCCAGTCGCCCTCGTAGACTGCGAACCACGGCACAAATCCTTCCTGGCCGTCTTCTTGGTAAGCCACAATGTGCGTTACTCCGCCACGGCCTACGCACCAGTAAGAATAACCCTCGCCCGGGGTGCACACTGACTTGATTGGCCTTTCATCATCCCACATTTGCACTGGTTTTTGCATCTATCTCTCCTTTGTCAATCGCTCACGACCCGCCGCCGAGCCAGGCGTTGCAGGCGCAGTACGCCAGCAGTGTCAATATCAGCAGTACCACAGTCCACCAGTCCATTCTGTCCATATTCACCTCACAGGCTCACGGGCGGCGGGTTTCAAGTATCTGTCTTCCAATCCATTCTGCCACTTGCGGTACTACGGCGTTTCCGAGTGCTTTAAGTCTGTCCACCCGGTTGGGAATCCCATGAGCCACTCTACCCACATCGGGTTCAGTTGCCCACCAACTACCGAAGGGTCGCGCTTCTTTAGTACAGTTTCCAAGTTCGGGTATCTGTCCGGGTTTGCCTCCTCGGTTATCGTCGCTGCCATCGCCGAACAATTGCGGGGCGTGGGCCACAAGTGGATTGCCCCCGTCAGGTGAGATGGGTCTGTCATCCCCGGGTGTTCCCCGTAGATTGCTCTTGGTGTGGGCAACAATGAAGACCCGTTCCCGCCTGTGCGGGGCGTTGAAGGCGCAAGCCGGAATAATAAGCGTCCCTGTGGTGTACGCCAGATCATCCAAGTCAGATAACACCTGGTCGAGCATGGTCGTTCGGATGCCAAGCACGTTTTCAGCAAGCACCCAATGGGGTCTGAGTTCGGCAATAATTCGGCGATATTCTGGCCAGAGATTACGGTCATCTGTCGCGCCTCTTCGCTTCCCGGCAACACTGTGAGGCTGACAAGGGAATCCTCCGGCAATAAGGTCAACTGGCTCGAGGTTGTGCTTTCCGCAATCTCTGACATCTTCGTATCTCCTCACGTTAGGCCAGTGTTTAGCGAGCACCTTCTGGCAGAAAACGTTATTTTCAACTTGCCATTGACAAGACATTCCAGCCCGCTCCAGCCCTAGATCAATTCCACCTATACCCGCAAACAGACTTCCAAATGTAAGTGACATTTACAACCTCACGGGCGGCGGGTTTCTCGCAACTTATCGGCGCACTCACTCGTCGCGGCCTCAATT
>Ga0209977_10000027_pt1 | contig 48527 bp, 78 predicted proteins | sample SumtaG_2_FD_183113 | JGI IMG/M metagenome (GOLD analysis project Ga0209977, IMG submission 183113) | Deep subsurface microbial communities from Indian Ocean to uncover new lineages of life (NeLLi) - Sumatra_00607 metaG (SPAdes) (version 2) | ecosystem: Environmental > Aquatic > Marine > Oceanic...
AGAACACCCCCCAACTGTTTCCGATCCTTTCAAAAGAAAACGCAGAAGCCTGGGGTCGCTGGTATGTTGGCGGTCAAACTTGTGCAGAAATAGCAGAGATTATGGGAACGACAGAAGATGTTATCTTAAAACGACTTCAACGTGTTAAAGAAAAGATGGGATACACTGAGATAATTACTGCGAATCCGAATAGGGCACTTAGTTGGGATTCGTTAGCGGTAGAATATCGTATGGTTAGCGGTATCAGTCAAAATAGAGAAACTCACAGTCGAGTTAATGATGGCTTATCTCCCATGATAAAAAGGTGGTGGGCAAGTGGAGCTGATGAATATTTTTTCAGAAAAATTGAATAATACGTTCGTAAAGGGAGTAGCTGGTGCATACTTATAGAAGGAAGTGTTAAATGAAACGTCTGATAACAGAAAAGCAGGAAGCAGTATATCGTTGCAGACATCACGATTTCGAAGGGTTAACTGAAGAAGAGACCGCTAAGAAATTAGAAATATCTATACGGATGGTACAAAAACACCTTACCAACTTAAAGAAGAACACCCCCCAACTGTTTCCGATCCTTTCAAAAGAAAACGCAGAAGCCTGGGGTCGCTGGTATGTTGGCGGTCAAACTTGTGCAGAAATAGCAGAGATTATGGGAACGACAGAAAAAGCTATTTTAGAACGACTCCAACACGTAAAAAAGAAAATGGGATACACTGAGATAATTACTGCGAATCCGAATAGGGCAATTAATATCGATGCAATTAATGAGAACGAAATAATACACCGATTCTAACCAAAGCCGGTCAAGCACCACTGAAGCTGTTTTCCAGCATCTATGTAAAAGCGATGGATTGCTTACCGGCTTACTTTCTAACTGGAGGTCACGATATGAGCTATGAATTGGCGTGGGCGGCAGGTTTCTATGATGGGGAAGGTTCAATGTCGTGCACTTCCAACAATGGGCATCTATACACGCGAATACAGTTTAGTATTGGTCAAAAGGATTATAACGGGTGCGTTGATGAACGGCTTGAAAGGTTTAAGGCGGTGATCGGGGTGGGTAAAATATATGTAAAGGCATTGCGAGGCAGAGAAACAAATCAGCATCAATTTTTAATTATGAAAACTTTAGACATTAGAAAGGCGATAGGTTTGTTATGGCCATATTTGTCTATCCCTAAAAAACGACAGGCAATACGTGCTTTGCTTTTGCGTGCAGCGGGGCGAGAACGATTAATAACAGTAAGAAAACAAGGAGAAAAACTATGCAGAAATTTGCAGGTGGGGCGACCCGTGATGACAGTGTGAACAAATTAGATTTTGAAGGGTTCAACAATCCTTTGATAGATGAATGCTATGCTCAATACCTGAACAAGCACCGCCAGACGGCGAATGGGTTGCGGGGTAGTGATAACTGGCAGAGTTTATTTGGCGACAAACATACAGATGTATGTATTAAGTCACTTTGCCGTCATGTTGTAGATGTACGGTTAGCACATCGGGGATATAAGAGCGAACAACCGATTAAGGATAGCTTAAACGCGATTATCTTTAACGCCAAGGCGTATCTGCTTAAACTACTACTTGATGAGGAAAATTATGACGCCGCCATAGATCACGAAACAGGTGCAGATCGTACTAAGCCAGTACCGGGAGGTTATTGATATGGCAGGATAACATAAACGGGTTATTTGAATTATGTGGTGGTATATTTGTAATGCTTCATTGTCTTAAACTACATAAAGATAAAAAAGTTAGGGGCGTTAGCTTTATAGCAACTGGTTATTTTGCTGCATGGGGTTTTTGGAATATATATTATTATCCGTTTCTTAATCAGTGGGCAAGTCTTATAGGCGGTTTACTTATTGTCGCAATGAATATTCTATGGATAGGTATGATGGCTTATTATATTAAGAAGGAAAAACATGAAAAAACTTTGGCTTGATATGGATGGTGTTATTGCAGATTTTACTGCGGGAGTGTGCAAAGCATTCGACATACAATTCTCAAACGAAGATTACCCGTTTCCATTGGGATTGTGGGATTATATTAAATACCTACAGGATAAACGTAACCTACTTTGGTCCAAGGTAAGGTTTGTGGGTAGCACTGCGAGTTTTTGGCAAAATTTGTCTGTGCTTCCAAATGCAAAAAAGTTTTATAGAACATTAATTTGCCATTTTGATGTAAGGTTTTTGACTACACCTACTGGTGATTTTGACGCAGTTTTTGATGGCAAACGAAAATGGCTCGAACGACATGGTTTTGCTGTCCCACACGATAAAAGGATGCTGCTTTTAGAACCTGGTGAAACTAAAGAAGATTACGCAGCACCTGGAATTATTTTGATAGACGACCAGGATTCAAACGTACAAAAGTTCCGGCATGGTGGTGGATATGCTGTTCTGGCCCCACGTCCTTGGAACAATAGACATCGGGAGTTCAAATCATTTGAAGAAGCTAATGATATGATATTGGCAGAATTGTTGGAGATAAAATAATGGCAAGAGTCCTCTGTATTGGAGATTTACATATTCCTTGGGAACGTAAAGGTTATTTTCAATTTTGTTGTGACCTTTATGAACAATGGGATTGTGATACTGTAGTTTTCATTGGGGATGTGGTTGATTCTCATGCAGTGTCTTTTCACACCAAACACCCTGATATGCCGGGAGCTTTACAAGAATATAAACAGGCTAAGAAACAAGTACAGCGTTGGCATCGCAAATTTCCAAAAGCGATAGTGACAGTTGGGAATCACGATGAACGTGTAATCCGTGTTGCCAGAGAACGTGGCATCCCAGATGTTTACTTAAAAAGCTATAAAACAAACTGGGGGGCGTCAACCTGGAGGTGGAAGAAGGGCCACATCATTGACGATGTGTATTATTATCATGGAACTGGGCAGGGTGGGGAATATCCGGCGTGTAATGCTGTACGGAAACTACTCATGTCGGTCGTAATGGGCCACAACCATACTGCGTCAGGGATGAAGTATTACGTTAATCCAATCCGCCGAATATTTGCCTGTGATACTGGGGCTGGTTGTGACGATAAGGCTTTGGCTTTTGCCTACGCTGATAACAATAAAAGGCGGAGCGTTCTTAGTGCTGCTATGATTATTGACGGTATCCCTTACGTTGAGCCGATGCAATGTGGACGCGGCGAGAAATATCACGACAGTAATTTCAAATAAGCAATGATTAACGAACGTCAAAAACCGTATCAGACCACCAGAGAAGAACAACTACTAAGGTGGGACTATGCAGAGGGCAGGATTACCCTTGAGGAATTCGACAGGCGATATGAGAAACTCAAGAAACAAGAGTTGATAAAAAGAAACGGAAGGGTAACGAAATGATGATCTTGAAAATAATTTGTTTGTTCATAGGTGTTTTGTTTACTTTTGTTAATATAACAAAGGCGATACATAAAACCTCAATATTTGCTATAAATTTTATTCTTCAAACAGCAGGTGTGGTAGGTTTTATCGTCTTACAGTGGCTAATATGACCCTAACCAAAATACTACAAACCATTGATTACCCAGAGAATACCTTAGTCCTTGACTTCGAGTGTTTCTTCGATCAAGAGTATTCTCTTAAAAAAATGTCCATCATTGAGTACATCACTGATCCCAGATTTAGTTTGTTGGGCCTCGGTATCAAAATCAACAATGAGTCGTCTACGTTTATTCCCGGCCCTAAAGTTCCATGGGCCATCAAGAGACTACAAGCTAAATATGGAGTTGCATTACATAACGTGACAGTTATAGCGAAAAACACCAAATTCGATATTTTGATCTTGGCACAGAAGTTCGGAATTTATCCGCCGTATGTCATCGACATCGAAGATCTCAGCAGATATTACGATTCCCGAATGAAGCATGACCTTGCTTCGCTCGCTAAACTTTTCAAACTCCCAGCTAAAGGCGATACCAGTCAGTTCAAAGGGCAGCACTGTGTTGATATAGACTGGACGGCCATGAAAGAATACTGTCTGGGGGATGTTGACATCGAATATCAGTTGCTTGAGATTCTTCTACCAATGATCGACAACCCTGAGATCGAGCTTCCGTTAATGCAGCACACCTTGAACTTGTATCTCAAACCCACGTTTCAGCTTGATGTGGAGATGGCGAATAGCATAGAAATTGGCATGGGAACGGAACTTTTTAATGATTTGGCTAAAGTGCAGTGGATACTTGAAGAATATGCTACAAAGAAAAAGAAAACAGTCGAAGAACTTCTCCGGGCCAGAAGTATATTTCCGAAGATCCTTGCCGACATCCTACCGGAAGATGAAATCGTGCCGATGAAGCAAGGCAAAGGTAAAACACCAAAAGCCATTCCTGCTCTGGCCAGTGAAGATGTTGGATTTCAATTACTTCTTGCTCATTCTGATGAACGGATTCGTAATCTATGCAAAGCTAAAGCAGCCTGTTCCAGTTGGCCTATTCATCAAAAGAAAGTACAGAATCTTATCATACAGACCAGATGTTTTGGTGATGGTGTTCATATCCCCCTTAAATATTATGGTGCTCATACTGGGAGACATTCGGGTACACAAAAATGGAATCCGCTTAATCTTGGTGGTAAAGGTCGAAGCAATAAGGGTAAGTTAATACATCCCTTAATTAGTAAAGTAAGAAATACATTACTTGCACCAAAAGGATACCTACTTCCTATTGCTGACTCTGCTCAAATCGAAGCACGGTTGTTGGCGTGGATTGCCGGACAAGATGATCTTGTGGAAGACTTCAGAACAGGTGGTGATCCTTACTCTAAATTTGCTATGAAGTTGTTTCAAGAGAAAGTTTGGAAACCGTCAGCAGAGGAAGAAAAAACACCTGAAGGTGCTCTTGCTAAAACCAGAAGGGGTTTTGGAAAAGATACCGTTCTGGGTGCAGGATATGGTCTTGGGTCTCTTACTTCTTATAACCTTTGTCGTCAAAATGAGTTACTTCGACCTCTCTTTGATTCTGGTGAGTATGATTGGGATTTTATCGACAAAATGATTAAGCTATACCGTTCAACTTATGCTCAGATTCCTAAATTCTGGAAGGCTGTAGAGAAATGTTTCCGTTGGGTGACGAAGTATCCGAACGAAAAATTAGGATATTGCATCCCCGACATTAATTCTGGGATTAAGGGGGAAACGACTCTAAATTTCTGGAAAGAAGGATCAACTACGATCATCCAGTTACCATCAAGTCGGCGATTGTTCTATCGTCATGCCTCTGTTGACACTAAGGGACAGATTAAATATATTCACGGACATCTGTGGGGTGGGTCTATTACGGAAAATATCATCCAGAGCATTTGCCGTGACCTACTCGCTGGGTGGATACTTGAATGTGAACGACAAGAGATACCGATAATACTTCACTCGTACGACGAAATCGTAGGATGTGTACCTGAACATCGAGCCGAGGAGAGTCTTCAGAAAATGTTCGAGATTATGAAAATTGGTCCGGACTGGGCGGCGGGGTTACCATTAGACGTGGAGGGTGATATTTCACCATGCTTCAAAAAATAATATATTGGTGGAAACGCAGAAAACGTCTTGCGGTGTTCCGAACTTTTTTAGATGGTGCATACACCCACTACATTGAGTCGCACAGGAAAGAAGCGAAGTTCTGGGGGCGGTTCAAATGCTTCAAAAAATAAAAGATCATATTAGAGCTTGGCTACCTTTAATGATAGAGATAGAACAGATGGGCCATAATCCCGTAAGGCTCATGTTTGAGCCGCTAACTATAGAAATAATAGAAATTACAAATCGAGCTTTGGTAGTATGTAAAACAAAATATCCTGAGTGGTATTCAATAATGGCAAAAGGGTGTAGGTTATATTGATGGCATTAGTAGGCGGACATAAACGAAAAGCATGGCGGCTTAAAAAAAAAGTACAATAAATGGTTCTCTAAAGCGATTTCTGGAGTTGTTCTTACTGTAATTCAGGATCTTCCAAAAGAATTTTTCATGGACGTATTTAACCACGAGAGTTATGAATTTGTAAGGTTATATAAATGAACCGAAGACAATTCCTAAAACGAGTAGGTGTCGTCTGTGCAGCGGCTGTCGTGGCCCCGACTACGTTGGTAAAAAACCCCCAGAAATTTATCATAGGTAGTCACGATAATTACATACAAGATGAACGGGTAAAAACTGCTTATGATCGTTGGCATGAATATTATATGGGCCATAATCCCCCAGTTGATACCGAGTTATTAGATAAACTTAAGGATGCCCTTAAAAATACCAAATTTACTCCTCCATTTAAGGTGTTCAGGTGGTAAAACATCGAACAAAAACAGATAAAATCAAAGACCAATATGATGCCTTCAAATGCATCCGCGATGGCAAGCCGGTGAAACGATTCGGGGCTAAGGACGGGAGTATCCAGACGAAGCCGGTAGTGCCGGTGCCTGATCTGCCGGAAAAAGAAGTGCTCGTTGAGTGTCTGCGATGGTTACGGCTTCATCATGTATTTCATAATCGACATGATGTCGGTGCCGGTGACTTTGGTTACGGATATGCCACTTATGGTATTAAGGGAGCGGGTGATATCATAGGCATTTTATCCAACGGAGTTCATTTTGAGATTGAGTGCAAAAAAGGTAAGGGTGGTCGTCTTAGTAAAGGTCAGCAAAAGCGATTAGAAAATATTAGAAAAAATAATGGTATTTATTTAGTAGTACATGGATTATCTGAATTAGAATATTATTTTAAGGAGTTGATATGAAACGAAAACTACACCTATCGGCCAGTGCGATAGCGGCGTTCAAAAGCTGTCCTATTAGATTCAAGAACGCGTATCATCTGGGCATCAGACCGGACGAAGACACTGAAGCTCAACGGATTGGGTCTAATTGGCATCGCATCTTAGACATCAGCACGAGAAAACCAGGAAGTGTGTGTGAACGGTGTGCTAAGAAAGCGCCGAACGACCCTAATTGTTCTTTATGTGCTGGAACGGGCTTCCTGCCAGATGATATCATGGACGCTGTGACCCGTGAAATCAACAGAATTTATGAAGACAAGATCTTCGATGGTGTAGAAATCGAACGAACTAAACTCTTGTATATGTTATCAGGTTATCGTTGGTACTATGAGGATCAGCAGGAAGAAGTAGTGACACGAGAGCAGAGATTTGAGTTATCACTCCTTAATCCAGAGACCGGGCGTGCTCTACCGGGCGTTAAGCTCGTCGGTTGCATAGACAAGATTATTAACCTGAGTGATAAGTTTGCAATTAAAGAGCATAAATCTACAAGTAATTCAGTCGATCCTGATTCGTCTTATTGGGGTCATTTGAATCTTGACACTCAGACTACACTTTATTTATATGCAGCACGTAGGCTTCAACTTGACGGTTTACTTGAACCTTGGAAAATCAGGCGGGATGCTCCGCTGATTAATTCGATTCTGTATGACGTGATGCACAAACCTACGATCAAGCCAAAGAAGCTCACCCAGGCTGAAAGTAAGAAGTTCGTAGAGACTGGTGAGTATATGGGGCAGGAGTTTAGAATCACTCATGTTTTAGACCCAGAACAAGAATATTACGGACAATTACAGCAAGATGAGAATGGGAACAATATCATTATAATTAATGGTATCCTTGCTGATTATGAACCCGGCAAGAAAGAAGACACATTCGCCATCCGCGAGACTCCTGAAATGTACGGTGCTCGATTGTTGGCTGACATCGCAGAACGTCCTGAGTTTTATTTCCGATGTGTGGAACTCAGCAGAACCGATAAAGAGATGGAAGCATTCGAGTGGGAACTCTATAATATCTATCGAACAATACAGAACATGATTAAAACTGGTCATTGGTATGGTAACGAGCACCAGTGTGAGGCAAAATATAAATGTCCATATCTATCATTTTGTTATAATGGTATCGAAATATCGGCAGACAACGTGCCGCCAGGTATGCGGCTAATCTTTTCGGAGGAGAAATAATGTTTAAGATAAAACAAAATACCTTACAATTTTGTCCTTTCTATGTTCTTGACGGGATTAACAACTTTCTACACAGTGACGGAAGCATATTCGACACGCCTGAATATTTTCCTACAAAAGAAGACGCTCAAAAAGTGCTGGATAAATTCCAGCCTGAGCATAAATGGGAGCATGGAGATGTATTTAAGACCAGCGATGGATTTCTCATGCTTTATATTCATTCTACTCATTGTGAACCACAAGTAATTTATTTAATAGCTATTATGGCCGCAACGTGTAAACCAGACGCTTACCTAATAGACGCTGAATTTTTATATAACATTAAGGAGAAACTATAATGGTTAAACCACCTGTAAGAAACACTAAACCACCAACACCGCCGACAAGACAGGCACCGAAAACGACACCGGTTAAAAACTTCCAGGCTGCTACATGGGACACCGATAAAGAAGGTCAACGTATTATTCTGTATGCCGATTCGGGTATGGGTAAAACTACTCTTGCCGCGATGCTGCCTAATCCTAAGTTCGCTGATTTCAAAGGGGGTAGTGACAAGATCCTACACCCTATAACGGGTGAACGACTGATACATATTCCAGGTTGCGAAACCTTCGATGATGTCCGGGCTGTATGCCATCAACCAGGTCTACTTAAAGCTGGGGATAGTTTCGTACTTGATACTGGTACAGCGTTTGAGGATACTGGTTTGGAGTGGACTTTAGATAATATCCTCCACGAAAAAGGTAAAACAATTAAACGCATTGAAGACTATGGGTATGGTAAGGGATATCGTCACTTGTATGACACCATGAAACTTCCGCTTGCTGATTTTGATACCTTGATACGCAGGGGAGTGAATGTAGTCATTCTATGTCAGATGCAACAAGTTGAGATTGCTAACAGCGGCGGTGAAAATTATCTTTGTGATGTACCTAAGCTTCAAAAAGCTCATGGTAAAAATGATAACGTTCCCGCTGTATGGAGTTTATACGATGAGTGGGCTGACCATGTTCTCAAAATAGATTATGGCGACATACAGGCATCAGAAGGTAAAGCAGCCAGCACTGGAGAACATGTTGTACGGGTACATGGAAGACCCCATTTTAAGGCAAAAAGTCGTACTATTCCCAGTGAGTTTCCTGTTATTTCGTTCTCTCATCCGGGGGATGATGCAATATGGCGGTATTTATTTGATAGGGTTTGGCGTGATGTGGAGGTAGAGGAATGAAAAGGTGGAAAAATGGATTGATACCAATGCCCCCAGAGAGAATTGGTAAACATTTTAATGGTCAGTGCCCCGATGCTTGCGATATGATTGAGGGGCCGTGTGCTTGCGGAGCATGGCATCATCTGAATCAATGGCCTAAAGAGATACAGCAGGAATTGGAGGCAGAGGAATGAAAGCGTATCAAATATGGGAAGATAATTATTGTTCCCGAACAGATACTGAATGTCCGAGTGGTAGCGGTTGCGGTAGCTGTACATCAAAAAGAAAAGAAGGATGGCGAGCCGCTTTGGAATGGGCATATAAACAAGAGACAGACCCACAAGCGACTGAAATAGGAGATGCTATTTTAAGAGAATTGGGGGAAGAATGAATCCAACAGTAACGATTAAAGGCGGTAAAGAACCGGGTCGAAATGAATTATGCCCTTGTGGTAGTGAACTGAAATATAAGTGGTGTCATGGAGACATCGGCAAACGCGCTGTATGTGAAGCCATCATGCGTGATGCGATGGTTAGGTTAATCATGCGGGAAAAACATAAACGTAGTATAATAACTGACGAACAATTAGAAGTTATGCTTAATCCAGCAGAAAGTGAGGAAAATAATGAAGAAGAAAGTAAAATTTGGAGACCTTAAAGCAGGAGCGAAGTTTAGGTATAGACGGTGTCTTTATCTGAAGGACGACCTTAAATATGCGGTTCGTATTTCCGACGGAATAGTTGATCCCAAACTTGAATGCGGTATGATAATGGATGATACGTTAGTAACACCAGTAAAAATTAAAGTGGAGGCTAAATAACATGGCACGTAAATTTCAGATAGGAGATACGGTTGAAGTTATAAAGGATTTGGGGGGTGAAGAATTTCCCCTTAGTGACGATTTCAAGATAGGACATCGTGGTAAGATAACGAAATATAACCCTGGCAATGCACCACATTGTTATGTAGTAATACGGAGAAACAGGAATGAATGTTGCTTCACTCTCAGAGAACTTAAACTAATTAAACGTAAAGGAGATTAAACCATGAGAGTTAGTATAAGGGATTATCCTGACTATTCTATCACCAAAAGTGGTAAAGTGTGGTCTCGCATATCAAAAAGGTTTTTACGTTCAGCGATAAACTCCAGAGGATATTTACAAGTATGGCTTTGTCATAACAAAAAACGCAAAAGCCGCCATGTTCATCGTTTAGTCTTAGAAACCTATGCTGGACCGTGCCCTAAAGGTATGGTGTGTAGGCACTTAAACGGCGACCAACGAGATAATAGGTTTACTAATTTATGTTGGGGTACAGTAAGAGAAAATACTTTAGATGCGTTTAAGCATGGAACCCGTACAAATGTAGGGGAAGCGAATAGTTATTCTAAAGTAACAGAACGAGATGTTAGATTAATCTTTAATGCCTACCACGATGGTGCCAACACACAGCAAGAACTGGCTGATTATTTTAATATCACTATCAGTAATGTATCGTGTATTGTAAACAAAAAATCTTGGAAACATATTTGGAGAAATTAATTATGGCTAATAGTGTAGACAGGCAGGGGACTTTCCGCTTCGACAAGGTACTCGAAGCCGGAGTAGGTGCAAAATACGATGAAAAAGCTAAAGAAGTTAAAAATGTATCGTTTAATGTGCGGCTACACCTTAGTGCATTTTACGATGAACAAGAGGGGGAATGGGTCGATTGGTCGGGGTATGATGTAGAAGTATCAGCCTATCTATACCTCTTCGGCGTTAATAAAAAGACTAAGAAGTTCGGACCGACCTTTCACCACGAAGCGGTTATGAAAGTATTCAACTGGGATGGCAAGTCTTTTCAAATTCTCGCTAACGATGATTACTCTAAGATCAAAGGCCAGGTCAGGATCATTGATAACGATCCTGAGTACGCCGATAAAAATCCATTCCAGGTTGCTAATATCGATGTGTTCGATGCTGACCCCAGTAATCTCATGCGTTCGCTCGGTGCGGGGGATCTGAAGAAATTGGATACTGCGATGGCCTTACTATTACAGTCATCTGGTAAACCGGCAGTTGCCGCTACAGTTCCGGCCAAGAAGAGTACGAGACCTACACCGCCTGCCCAGAAGCCACCTAAAGCTACAGCCGCCGAACTTGCTAAAGCTAATGAAGAGAAGCCAGAATCCCCGACACCAGAGGACAAGCAGGCGATCTTGAAGGCTAAATCAGAAAAGATTAAAAACGCCAGGAAAGCAGATGGACCCCAGCCACCGAAACGAACAACTACTCCTTCACCAGCAGTTTCAGAGAACTCTGGGGGTAATAACAGGATGACCAAACAGCAAGCATGGGAGTTTACAGTCGAAATGAAAAATGATAATTGCGACGACGAACAATTACAAGCAAGTTGGAATGGTGCTGTTAATCAAATCGCCGGGGATAAGACGCCTGATGAAGATGTCACAGAGGAGCAATGGAGTGTAATAGCCAATCAGGTCATAGATGAAGTGGGGAAATTCTAATGGAAGAGACATACGAGATCAGTATAGTCTGTCGTAATTGTCACCATGTGCCGGGAGAACAAACAACTGAAGGGTTTAACGATCATTTGGGGGTACATACTTCAAAGAAATTCCAAGTTCCTAAAGGCACAACAATACAGAAATTCCTTCAGGAAATAACCTGTGAGAACTGTGGCTGTGAAGGATTCATGGGGATAAACTGACCTAACACGCCGAATCCTCGTGAGGATCGAGCGTTTGAATTGGAGGGGGCGGGATATGTGATGAGATATGTATAAATGGAATTTGCGACTATCCCGTCCCTATTTTGGAGATCAATAATGAAATGGATAAATTGTTTTGAAGAAATGCCCGTTAAACATGAAGAGGTTTTAGTTTGGGTAAAATATAGCAATGATAATGAAGATTTTTGTCAATCGTGGATTGATGATGATGGGTGGGCTATGGGATCAGCGAAAGGTTTTACGGTTACTCATTGGATGAGGATTGAGGAACCTAAATGACATTCGCCGAAGATTTTGAAATATACAAACAGAACATCTTCCCCGTTATGCTCGAAGCTCTCGCTGAAGACCTCGGATGTAAGATCTCATCCCTCCAGCAATTAGAAGTCGGATTCTATCCTGGTAAACAGGTCTGGGTGTTCGCTGAACGTAATCACAAAGGGGAGATTATTGGTCTCCCATTCAGGACTATGGACGGTAAAAAGTGGATGGCCAAAGGATCAAAGCGGGGATTGATCTACCCCTATAACGAAAACGCCTTAGAAGGAGAAAAACGATATGAAGCGGGGAGATTTCATTGGGTGCGAATACAAGAAGCCGGTATTGAATGTCCTATTTGTGGAAAGCCGGATTGGTGTATGGTTAGCTCGGATAACCCGGAAGATCCTTCTGCGGTGCTCTGTAGTCGTATTAAAGAGGGGTCAGTTCGTCCTATTTCCGAATCTGGCTTCCTGCATTTACAGAAATCCGGGACCAAAAATTCTTTACATAACCAAACCATTCTTCCAGAAACAGATCTGCCCATACTTATTGTTGAAGGTGCATCAGATGTACTTGCTGCCTTGGATCTCGGCTTTATGGCTATTGGTCGGCCTTCTGCTGGCGGGGGCATGGAAGAGCTTAAACAGATGCCCCTCACAGGGAAAGAGATTTGGGCCGTAGGGGAAAATGATGCCGGTGCTGGCAAGAAGGGAATGGAGAAAACACTCCTCAACCTGGAGCATTTAACTGATAATATCCTTTGTGTAATGCCACCTGAAGGCATGAAAGATCTTCGGCAATGGACCAGTTATGGTCTCACCCAAGAAGAATTATTCACATACGTGGGTAACTTCGGCCAAGCCGGGATCACAGATCCTAATGTCTTTCCTGATGACATAGCACAGACAATAGCTAAGAGATTTCTCGATAGATATAGAGACGATGAGGGAATACAGACACTACGATCTTATCGGGGAAAATGGGCTATTTGGAAAGGTGGTAAGTACGGGTGTATAGATCAGGATATATTTAGGGGGGTACTTTATTCATTCCTCGATGGCAAACAGTTTGTGAGGGTGACAAAAACTGGTGTTGATGTAGCCGCGTATAAACCAACACGGGCCAAGGTAAATGATATCATTGATGCCCTCAGTAGTCGCTGCCCTATTTCTGGTGTCCCTCCAGTATGGATCGATCAGAAGAACAGACCTGATACATACAACCTGCTTGCATTCAAAAATGGCATCCTCAATATCGACGAATTTTGTAGGGGAAATATCAAGCTACTAAAGCCCACACCTGATTTGTTTACATTCGCCACATTGCCTTATACCTATGACCCCGAATCCTGGTCTGACCTGTTTGACGAATACTGTGATATTACGTTTAACACAGATGAAGACTGTATTAAGCTGCTCGCTCAATGGTTCGGCTACAATATAGTCTTTGACACCAGGTATGAAAAACTTATGATGTTCGTAGGCCAACGAAGATCAGGCAAGAGTACAATTCTGTCTGCGATGGAAGCTATGTTAGGCCCAGAACAATGCGGATCCACAAGTTTACCCATGTTAGCAAATCCATTTGGATTAAGCCCGTTAGTAGGTAAGTCAACAGTGATAGCTGGAGATATTAAGGGTACGGCACGGAGAGCTGAAATGGATGCTGCCCTTGAAGTTATTCTTAGGATCACAGGACGTGATAGAGTTCCCATCAATCAAAAATATGTAGAGCCTTATGATGCCGAACTTCCATGTAGGTTCACAATGGCTATGAACGATCTGCCGTTATTCACCGATCATTCACAGGCTATTATAGCCAGGACATTGATTTTGCCGTTCCCTAATTGTTATGAAGGCAAAGAAGATTTCGCACTAAAAGACAGGATTAAGAAAGAAGCAGCCGGTGGTAAGCTAATCAATTTTGCACTTTGGGGACTGAAGGATCTTAGAAAAACAGGACGGTTTATTGAACCGAAGGTATCAACAGAACAGATAAATCAATTTAAGGAATTAACAGCGCCCATGTCGGTCTTTATTGATGAATGCTGTAATGAAGGTGCTGTTGAGATCTCCAAGGACCAGGTGTATGAGGCTTGGAAAGCCTGGTGTGATGCTTGTGACAGAAAACCAGGTAACAGGATGTTGTTCGGTAGGTGGTTTACGCAATACGCCCCTATGGTGACAAATGTGCGTAAGAATATTAATGGTGAACGAGTATATGTCTATCAGGGTATTACGTTGAAACCCTGGGTTTTTAATAAGTATTTAGGGAGACCAGAATGAAAAGAATGAAATATGGTGGTATATATAATCTTGTGCATAGTGATCTTCTTGTGTATCAGGATAACGGTAAATCAGTAATAACATTACGTGAACTAAGGGAACGGGAAATGCCTGTTTTTGAAGTTCCCTGGGTTCAGCTTAAAACACAATGGCATTGGAACAAAAACGAATTATTGGAGGAACAGAAAATGAATAATTACTTTGTACTTGATGGAAAACAAATTCCCATGAGTGACGAGACGGCAAAGAGTTTGCGAGAGAAGCAAAAGACATATAGTATTGGAGATTGTTTTAGGGTGGGGGAGTTTGGCACCATCGTAAGATTAGTTCAATGTAGTACCTGTAATGTTGTCGCAGTATGTATTGGTGATTATAATCGCTGGTCCGAACAACGGAGAGTTGGAGATTATTGGGCAATAACCCATGAAGAAGTAAAAATTATACTTGATCGGGCAGAATTTACACTTGTAACCATTAAAAAAGAGGAGGTATTCTAATGAACATGAAAAACATAGCACTAATGGTATTGTGTCTGGTATGTCTGGCTGGGATAAGCTGTGGCGGGTTCATTGATCGAATAACTCCATGTGAAGTCTCAGAACAGTCAATGTCATACGCTGACCGCGAGATGCCACTGGGAGGCGTAATGACCCTGTGGGAAGCGAAACAGATCAAGGAACGAATCATCATTAAACATCGGGTATCACAACTTAGTGTAAGGCGAATAGCTGAAGATGACAAATATGCACACGATGACGCTCTTGGATTCATCGATACCAACATCGCGGCATCGGAGCGGTTTCAGGATATTATTGTGGGCAGTAAGGATAACCCGATGAGCATCATGGGCTTACTCGGCATCGGCGGTCTTGGTTTGCTGGGTGGTCGGATGCAGAAACGTCGTGGCGATCTATCGCCGGTTGAAGTAGATGAAGTCGTGGCTAAAGCTAAAGTCGATGCTGTGAAGGAGAAAGTATGAAATATGTAATAATGAAAAGTGCATTCGGTGATTATTGGATTGGTAAGACCAAATTAAAATTACCAGACAATGCAAAGGCATTCGATGATTTTGAAGATGCCAGGGAAGAAGCGATGGCCTTATGTACTCAATGTGAGAATCGTGATGAACTTGAACTTGTGGAAGAAACTGAATATTTTGAAGATGAAGATGAAATCACAGATGAAGCCATGTGGAAATGGTTAGCTTAAATGGTTTGAGAAAATAGTGATTGGAGGAAAAATAAAAATGATTAAATTAGCGGCAACCAGTAATAAAAAAGGTGTAATACAATTTTTTGCTGACGTGCTGTTTGATGACCCACATGCAGAAATAATAGGTTTAACGGCGGAGCCAGCGAAGTTTGCAATTAAAAGACGAGATGATTTATACACATCAGATGTTGGCAAAGAATTATTAACAGTTTCTTGTGATGAAGCTCGACAATTTGCTAAACAAATATTAGAATTAACTGATAAGGAATAAACAATGTTACAGAATAATTACAAAGCAAACATTGATTACACTATTTTTGAATCAAAACAAGTATATGTTGGAGTGATAGTAGTGGGACGGGCTGGAAATTTTTCTGAAGCCGTAAGAAGAATAGAAGAAAAATTTGCATCAAAACCGCGTGATAAAGTTACAATAAATTCTATAGAATATTTGGGTTGGGAGACTTTTTAAGTGATGATTCATTTTAGATCCAAAAATGACATCATACAATGGCTTGAACGGCACTGCCCCAGGAAGGCCATTGTTCGTTCTCTCCTCCAGAACGGGTGCGAGTTGTTAGGCGGCTTCGATCCGATTCCGCCGACAACTCGTGCCGGATGGATCGTGAGGGTGATAGGAATGTATAACGCTAAACGAATATGGATTGTAGCGATTATACCCTGTGATGGTAAGCCTGATTACGAGATCAGGATATTACAAAGTGTGCCTTGGGAGAACTATATCGGGCATCCTGTGGCTAATCAAATTTGCAACGGTGATAGGCCGTGTCTATACATGGCAATGAAGGAGAGAGCAAATGAAAGTGTTTGAAGCTTTTTGGAATAATGTTGGTCAGTATGAATTTAGCACCTACCTTACAAAAAGTCAATCTAAGGTAGTTTGGCGAGCAGCATTAGAGTGGTTCAAGAAAACGTTGGACGAAATAGAAGAACATGATCTTCCTATCAAGGGTCAAGAAGTATTAGAACGAGAACTGGAGGAAGTATGAATAACGCTAACCAAATCCGCCAACTCCTTAAAACTGCAAAAACAGCAGTTGATGGGGCTATCGTATGGTCGAAGTTTCCTATAGAATCAGAAGCACATAGCAACAGAGCCTTAGATATCCTTAGTCAAATCCTCGCCCTCCTCCCCTGCGAGACCTGCAACGGTAGTGGTCAAATAGCCGACCCTATGACAGGTAATTTACACATGCTTACTCTAATGCCCTGCCCCGACTGCAAGGAGAATAATGATAAATAATAACCAAAAAATCCGCCAACTCCTCAAAGATCATTGTAAGGAATGTTTATCTCGGCCTGCCCCAGCACCTATTGTAATTAATAGTTGTAGTGCTGAAAAATGTAAGATTACCGCATCCCTCGCCTTCCTCCCCTGCAAGACCTGCAACGACACTGGCAAGAGACCAGGATGCCCCCCATATCTCGATCCAATCCCTTGCCCCGATTGTAATAAGGAGAAGACATGAAAATACATGAACTAATCCAGCAATTAAGTGTCTTTAATGGGGATCTCCCCGTAGTAATGGAAAGTAATAGTGGGCATTTTAGTGACCCTGTTGGAGTTATACGGGCTGAACCCAACCACATACGAAGCATCCCTGATGGTGTAATAATATGTAGTGAAGACGGTTATACTCTAAAGGAGTCCTTGACATGATTCACCCACTAATTTGCAAAGAAAAAAGTACCAGATTAACAATAATCGGCGAACAATTCAAGAAACTAATCGAGAAACCCAAAGCGATCTTATGGTGCCGAGATGGTCTCTATGGGATGTTGCCAGTTGAGGTGGTGAAGAATGCGATTGCTGTTAACAGTGATGTTGCTAATATAGTTGTGGTCTATGGTGGTTTACAGAGAAAACAATTTGAATTTAACTGGGGTGAAACAGTTGAAATTCCTGTCGAGACAGGGTTATCAATGGAGGAGTATAATGGAAAAGACGGTAATTAATGTTGAAAAATATGAAGTATCCATCGGGGTTACTTATCATTTAGATCTATGGGCATTATTAAGTATTAACTGGTGGAGATATAATCATATAGATATTATACATTTATCAGCAAGTGAAGTCCCTAAAGCATTAAACATTCCGAGAAACCCTAACATATTAGGTGGAGCTAAACATAAACTTGTAGGAAAATGTTTTACAGTAAACATAGACATCTTATGCTTTAGATTTTGGATAGAAATCTGGAAATGGTCTAAGTCAACAAAGCAATCAAAAGAGAAGTGACAGCGACTCCAGCAACTCCGATTAAAGCCATAACGACTTGCCAACAATGTCGAAGATGGTTATCGAGAGTTTTCTTAATGCTCCGAAGTTCGCCCATCATCCAGATCAAGATCTCTCGCTCAGTCATATCCTTCAGTTCTTTCATCCTGGTCTCTTTCTTACCGGTGGTCGTGGGGCACGTCGTTTGGTTAGTTCCTCTTCTTTGAAGATGCCTTTGTTATAGAATAAAAGTTGTTTCAAATCGCCTTTGTTTTCCCAATAAGCTTTTATGTCCCTATGTGCCAGGTAACCTGGTATAAAAGTTTTTAAGGCACTTAACATCCTCCATTTAGCCTGATTTCTGGTTCTATCATCATCCGTAACAAGATACCTATATAGACCTATAAGCAACTGACCAAGCGGCGGCATCGCTTCCGGGGCTGCTCCAAATAAATAACTGGATCCATAACCCAGAGTATTTAATACTACCCCCCCGATCACCAAATAACGACCCCAACCGATTCTTCTACTCCAGGGGAGTTTTAATCCTTCTCTTGTTTCACCTGTAAAAAACCTATTAGCGGATTCACGATGAAACTTAAAAAAGTGATTCATCCACCAACTCTGCAAACGGGTAATTGGTGTGGCCGTTTTATACTTGAACACTCCGGGCATAGCCATAGGTATATAATGATATTGAGCACAACCGGCACCAAAATCCATTTCAGTCTGTATCTTTGTTTTTTCACTCGGATATAAAAATCCAGATTCTTCTTTATAAGTTCGTTTTGGGTCGGCCCATCCAAGATCTTTATGTTTAGAGTCTTCGATAAGTTCAAGGGTGTCATGGTAAGCCGCTTTCATCGCTGTTTTTGCATTGCTGACAGCAGACCATTGAAAGCCCTTCATCCACGCACGACCTAAAAGACCTTTACCGTGTTCTGATAAATCTTCAAAACCCTGATCCCTATATGTCTCGAAAAACAAACTCTCAGATAGAAACTTTTTAAGTTGTTTATTGGCGGGTAACGCACTCTTTAAGTTAGCCTTAATAGTGTAGAAAGCTAAGTTTTGGAGAAGTTGAAACTTATTTCTAATAATTTGTTTGGGCCTTAACCCCATTACCCCATAGATCTGCAAACGTCCCAGCTTACCCATCATATTAGTATATGGACGATTGCTAATTTTCCTACCGAATGGTTTTAGAACTTTATTAACCACCTTACCTATACCGGAATCCTTAACCATTTTATTCAAACGTGCATCTGTGTTCGTTTGTTTGCCTACGATCATGTGATTTATAAAATCCTCTGTCCAACGTCGAGTTGAAGCGGGGATTACTTCAGAGTGTAATGCCAGTTGAGTTTCAAAAAACTTCAGTGGTTTATTGAGATGTATTTCTTTTAATCCCGTAAACATCATAGCTTTAGTTGCTATAATCAGATCGTTTGAAAAAATTTCCCCGAGTTCATCACCAAGTTTACGTTGATATTCCATCGGATTTGTAATCTTTTTTGAAGCATTCTTTTCGGCCCAATATTTAAGTTCTTCCGGCATCGGATGCCGCCCGTCTATGATGTCTTCGGCCATTACATCCACAATATGTCGCATGTATCCTACTTTATAAACGATGGGTTCCATGCCAATTTCTTTACGGGCTGCGTTTTCTTTAGCGAGGAGCGTTCGACTTAGATTACGAAAATAGTTAAATACTGCCTTATCTGCTTTTGTCAAATTAGCAGGTGCTTCTTCATATTTATTTAGCAGTTCAGCAAATCTGACGATAGATTTAGTCGGTTTATTTTTCAATTTTGCGGCTGCTTTTGTTTTTACCGTTTCTCCGCCTAAACGCTCAATGATTCGTTTCATTACATCAAGTCGCTTAAAAGATTTAGTAACTTCAAGGTCGAATCTCTGTTTACCTATTGCAGCGGGACTAACCATAAACTCTACACCGAGAATCTTTGCTTTGTAGAGTTGTGGTGTTAATTCGGTAATAGGTTCCTTAAATCTACGTTCAGATGGAAGTATCCCAGTATCAACGCCTTTTTCCTTAGCTAATTTATGTAAAGCATCAATATAGTCCTGGGCTTCAAGCGGCGACATTTTTGCCATAGATGTAATGCCGGTTTCTTTTTCCATAAACGTTCGTCGTTCTTTTTCCGACATCCCAAGAACTTTGGGAATCTCGTGTCCGGCTATATACTGTGATTTGATCGGTTTTCTTTTCTGTTTCCCTACTGCTGTTTTATCTTCAGCAGTTTCCCAATCGATTATAGCATCGAGATTATTCCTGTTTTCTGCCAAGAATCTAAATTCTCGTCGTTCATCAACAGTACGTTCAGTGGTTTCTTTTTGGCCTAACTCCTGAAAACGGCTTTCCGCTTCGGTAAGTCGATTAGTAACTTCTTCACTGTCAAGGCCATACTCTCGACCTATTCTTTCATTATCAGCTTGAATTACATCTTCTTCTACTGATACAGACGGCGGTGCGACTTGTATGTCACCGGGAGGAATATCTGTTGGAACTTCAGAAGGTTCTACTCTCTCAGGGGGAATAAATTGTTTAACTCTACGTCGTATATTTACCGCAGATATAGGAGCGTCTACAAGACCACCAAGGATCGTGCCCATTACCGCTGCATCAGTCAATCGTTCCGATACAGCATCATAATCAACAGAACCATCTTCTTTTTTGGGTATGTCACCACCAACAACCATAGACACAGCTTCTTGTGGTAGTTCCTCAAGGAGTCCTTCTTTTAATGCGTTTTTAAGAACACTACGAGAAAAGGTTTTTGCTCTGGCTAATTTAGTTGCAACAGCTTTAGCGGTAGCCTTACTGTGTTTGAAATATTTACCGCCACTTCCACCAGTTACTTCAATACCACCATTTATAATACCAACTGCTATCCCTCTTATTCTTGCAAGGGGTTCTGGATCTCCATTATCTAAAGCTGTTTGATAAGCATTATTACCTTCTACAGCGTAGGATGTTAAAAACCCCGCTATCAAAGACGGTATTGCAGCACCACCTGTTAAGGCAGCAGGGGCTAAAGCGGTACCGAGAAACGGACCTGTCTCTACAGCCCCGCCAAAATACTTGTCGAAGGCATTTTCTATAACAGGTTGCATTGCCGGTTCTTTAAGGACATCATGGTACATCTTTGCATATTCAGCAGCTGTATCACCATATTTACCAAGTGTCTTTACCCTTAATATTTCTTCAGCTAAATGCAACCCGCCGCCAACTACCATAGCCGAACCACGTTCCCAACGTCTATAGGTCTTTTTGAGAAACTTACCCTTTAATTCCTGTGCATCTGCTTGAAATGCTTCCTGATCGTGTGGGGCTTGTACTGCTCTTTGAATTTGTCCAGCTCGTTCATCAATCTGTGTCTTTGTGACTAATTTAGAAGCTACATCTTTTTCTTCCTCTGTCCCTGGACCTTTACGTATCTCTCTTAATCTTGTTATATATTGAGGTTCACCAGTCTCTCTTGGTAAGTCTCTTCGTAGAGCACCAAATCCACCCGGCAATCTACCCATGAGTTGTGGTAGATGAGGTCGTGTTTCAGGTTCAGGCATGTCACCAGCACGTACCATCTCCGCAGCAGTTCTGACTTCGCCTATTTCCTCACCTATCATTCGTGTTGGTTGTACGGGGGTTTCAGGTATCTGTCGCCGTTCAAGCTCTGCCGCAGCAGCACGTCGCCTGAGTTCAGCCTGTGCTTGTTCTGGTGTGGGCATTATCTACCCTCCACTATACGCCTAAGTTCATCATCACTTAACTGTGATAAATCCTCAGCCTCCTGTTGCTGAATACCTGATCGCTGATCGAGATAAGCTCTGGTCTGATCTCTAATTGATCCACCTGTTCTTGCTCCCCCCATTCTTGGTGATACGGCAGCGGTCCCTAATAAACCCATTCGACCACTCATTAGGGTATTTTGTTCTGCTCTTATTCTCTTCATTTCTAATGTAGTTTTAGCTGCTCTTTCATAATCAGCATGTTTTAGACCTTTAGATGTCCACTCACCTTCTTTGCCCAAAGTTGGATCCCATTTTTCAAGTTGTTCTTTGCCTTCGCCTCCAGTCCACTGATACACACGATTTGGACCTTCAAAGTCTTTACTAACTTTACCATAAAGTGTTTCAAGTTCACTATATCGCTTAAATGCTGGATCGGGTTGATCCATCCTCATTTTAGCATTATTAAAAGCCAACTTATACTTAGTCTGTAATTTCCTAACACCCCGATCAAACTGCTGTTGAGGCATGGAGTTTCTGGCAAACGCATTAACTTCGATTCTATATTGTTCAGTATAGAATTTTTTTAGCTGAGTTTCTTCAGGACTAATTTGTGTTGGCATAACGGCTTGTTCTGGGCGAGTTGGTGCTCCAAAATGTGTAGTTACACCACCAGCAGTTATTGTCCCCGTTCCCCGTTCAACCATTGTGATTCTCCTTAAAATTCTTGTGGGGCATTATATGTCTGTCTCTGAGGCGGATAATAGTAATCCCCCCTAATTACACCACCTTCAGGTAAAGTTCTACGTCCGGCATCAGCTCCAAGTTCAGCGGTAGGTGGCATTTGAGGGGTTGGTGCCGCTGCTGGTGCCGCCACTTGCATCTGGCTTGTTGTCCCGCCGCTTATAGTCGCTTGCGGCTGTCTCGCTTCTAACTGGGCATACCCAAGACCAAGTTGTCCCGTCTGACCCCGTGCCTGTGTTCTTGCCTGTAAGTTAGTTATATACCTCTGTAAGTCCTGAGCCGTACCAAACTGATAGGCACCCTGCTGTGCTTGGCCCAAGGCTACGTTTAAGGAGGATAACCTTTGTGCTCGTTCACTCTCGACACCAGCACGAGTAGGAGCAGCAACTTCTTCCTCGTATTTTTTACCAAGACCAGCAGCCATAGTTGTACCTGCAAGACCTGAACTAACGAGACTTTGCATACCACCCGCTACTGCTCTTGTTCTACCACGTTCTAATCCCGCCTCTACACCCCTACCAAATCCACCGCCAGGTCTGTAATGTCCCATAGCCTCTTGAAATGATGCAGTGAGTTCCGCTCTCTGTCTATCAGATTCCACTTTACGTTTTGCTTTCGCCTGCTCCTCTGCATACTTCTCCATTTCTGCTTGCCATCTGTCCCCATAGCGACGACGCCACCAGCGTTCTACTGAAGTTCTTGCCTCTGCCATTATTTTACTCTTCCTTTCCGTACAGTTTTAACAACCAGTCGATCAAAACTCATGGTCTGATCGGCTGTGGTGTTTTCCAATCTTATTGCCGCGAATACTCCGCGTGCTTTCTGTTTCTTTGTCTGTCCCCTGGGTCTGCCCGTTGCCTGAAACGTACCAGAAACTTTAGGGCTGGTATTGGCTACCATCTTTTCAGCTACTGTACCGGCAGTTCTCCCAACGAACACCTTATAAGCTATATCATTTGAATCAGCTTCAGTACCATCTGAACCCCCCCCAGTAACTTCTGATGCAATAGAATGTATCACACCTTCCCGATTTTCATCGGCCAGTTTTAATGGTCCAAGCGTAACGTGACTACTTATGGCTTCAGTAGTTACACCTATATCATCACTTTTAGCAGTTGGATTAAATTTCCTTATATACCCATCTTTACAACCTACCAATAAGTCACGATAGCCGGTGCTATTTGCATCATAATAAAACAATGAATAAGCTCCGCATTCTTCTGGATAAGATTCAGGATAAAAACCCTTGGTTACTGGATTAAGACTATAGAAATAATTTGAATTTGTGCCGTCAGATAACTTGGTGACACAAATCACAATTCCATACCGCTTCCTATCATACGCCATAGTAATTCGATGAGTAGAAGGATCGGCAGCTTCATCCCCTATAAGATCTGGTAAACTTATTCGGGTTAAGTTATTGACGACCGTAAGACCAGCTTGCATCATATAGATCCCGCCGGTTCCCCAGAAATATAGATTGTCCTCCCCATCAAGACACCAACTATTCGCTCCGAATATTCCCACTGTTTCATCTATGGCATTTAGGGAACCACCTTCAGCCGGATCTCCACTAAAAGCCCATATAGTAGTTGCACACCCGACCAATAAATAATCTTTTCCAAAAGGAATTAAGGCCCGAATTATGTCTCCCACTTGTCCAGGTACGTCGGGATTTTCTCCTCCTGCTACGGGAGATCCGGCATCATTAGCTACATAAGCGTAATCAAAAGGATCACCTTGACGACTCATATACCACTGATTAGGTGCATTAGGGTTGCCGGATAAAACTATTTTTCCCCGCCACGCACATCCAAGATATGCCTTTGCTGGTAATGCCCCAGACGATCCACCTGGGTGCACTACATAATCAGACCAAAGTGGAGGCTTAGTATTAGTAGCAGTAGGTGTAAATGCAGTACCCGACCCATCCCCAGTTACTTCCTTAGTAGTGTTGAATATGCCACCTGTAATACGACCATGAGTATGAGTCTTTTCTGCGTCAGTGGCTTCAACAACCATCGTGGCACCAGTTGTAGCTTGTGTAAGTGTGTTACCGGCAGCATGAGCGGTTGTTAGAACAGCATGGGTCAATTCACCATTAATGCCAGTGGGAGTAAAGCCAGTACCATCACCACTACTGGTTATAGCATCAACGACGTTGAATGTACCTGACATGACATACCCATAAGTCGCTGTCTTGGTGGCGTTTGTGTAATCAACTACCATCGTAGCAGTAGTACCATTTGATTGTGTTAAAATGTCCCCTTTAGCATGAGGAGTAGCTAAAGTAGTATGGGTCAACTTGACATTTATAAAATCAGCAATCTTTAAGTTGGCACCGTTAAACACAAACACTTTCTGATATGACTCAAAAGCTACTAATTGATCAGATGTATCAATATCGTCTGTAGCAGCAGCGAGTTCTCGCATTGTTCCAGCAGCCACGTTTATATCCTCCCACCATATCTGGTCATTTCCAGCAGTTACTAATCTTTTATATGAAATAATGTCTGATATACTAACCATTATCACACGTCCTCGTACCAAAATTTGTTTTCTGCAACAGCGACTAATTTTCTCGTTGTAATCATAGGACTGGGTGGTGTAGTGACAACTACATAATCAGTATCCTCTACACCATCAGGCGGCGGTGAACCATAATCGCCATTAGTATCAACAAGAAGCCGATAGTAATAATCCTCTGTCGGATAAAAACGTGTAGGTCTGGGTGGATTAAATCTTATGGTAGTAAAAACCCATTCATCACCTGTGGTTGTACCGGAAGCATTTATCGAATCTATTCTCCAATACCGAGTTATTATATAACTAAAAGGAGAACCATTTGTAATTCCAGTAATAGTAAGAGATAATTCTTCTTGTCCTTCAGATATTAATGATAAACTCCCCGATGTGTCTCCGTAATATACATTGTAGGTATCGGCACCACCACCATCTACCCAAGTTATAGTTGCCTGATCTAAAGTTACATTAGTAGCTGCATTTGCTGGCCCAGGAGTAATTGCTTTTTCAGGAGGCATTGCCCTTATACTAACAGTAATTATTCCGGGAGATCCACTATATTGCTTGCCCAATAATAGTTTAATATTTGTAAGGGTATAATCAGAAGAAGCTGTAAAAACTTGAGCTTTCCAATTAGCCCCATTAACACCTAACAGTATGCCATCATACGGATTTTCTGGATCTGATGTTGGTTTATAACTATCCGTACCAGTATCAAATCTCATATCTGATTCATCATTACCAACACCACTTGTATGGATTTCCCATGTTTCACCAGAATCATCACTTTCATAAGCCGTTCCTCCACCGTATAATCCTGGTCGGCGTGAATATGAATATGCCCAATTTCCTGCACCAGAACCAGATGCCCTTACTACAATAGCATATCGAGTTCCTTCTTTAAGATCAATATTAGGAGACGTGTATATTGTTCGTTCAGTCCAAGTTGGCCCATAGATTAGGTGTCCAACAGGGCCGAGGTCATCTCCGGTTGTAGTTCCTACACATAAATCGTCACCAGTCATATCAAGCCACCGAACTCACAGTGCAGATTGCTACTACTGGCTGCTCCGCATCGCCTACCTGAGTACCAGCACCCCACTTAGCGAAGCCATCTCGTTGGCCCCCAACTGCTTTGCCGTCAAAGTATGGGCGGACATTATTCATGTCACGAGATGTATTCGCTGGTTGGCGGGCTACGGGAAATCCGGTGTGGAGTCCGCCGATTGGAAATGTCAATTCTGGCATTTTATCATCTCCTTATTTCTTTTTAGGCAAATAAGTTTTTCTACCACCTATAAGTTCTTTGACGGATCGTTTTAATTTACTGACCCAACTCTTTTTGACTTTCTTTTTGACTTTTTGCCCGCGAACATTTTGTTCATGCATCACAACCGCCTTCTTATGGGCTTTCTGGATAGACGGTTCCGTATCAAATATACGTCGTTGTCTTGCTTTTAATCCCATAATATATTCCTAAAAATGGGGCGGGCCGGGAAGAAAGGGGATAGCCCGGTTTTCCCACTAAATCCAGCCTAACATTTTTGTTAAGCCACCGCCCTGTTCATTTTATCCAACTTACTCATCGCTAATCGAACGCTCTGCATCCTCGAAATAAACCAGATCAGAAGCGTATACAACCTCAAGGCCGTAGACATCAACTGTGTCATTAGCGTGTGTATCTACGGTAAAATCAACACAAACAGCATCACCAGCTTGCCATCCATCACCATGTGATCTTACTTCGACCCAGTCTGCTAACTCCGTAAGAGTATTAACAGCACCGGAAGCTGTAGGGCCAACATCACTTGACAACGCGGCACCAACACGTTTACGATACATGGCAGCACTAATAGTAACGGCATCATTAGTATTGCCAGACATCTGGGCCAAAAATCTGATGTCCAACTTATCAACACTCTCGTCATAATCTCTGGGAATCTGAAATGTAAGCTGACCGAGTGCAGTTTGATTAGTAGCACTCTGCAAAGCATCAAACGATGTTTCAACAGCTACACGCCCAGGATGGGTACTGGCTGTCGGTATAATTCCGTCACCAGATCGTACACTGTTAATATTAATACCTTGGATCACACGTTTGAAACCTTTGCCCGTAATAATACGGTCGCAATTCTGGAGGAAGGTTGCGGGATTCATTTTATTCTCCTTTCTGTCATTTTTCAGACAGCCGTTAGGTTAGGGGACGACCCCTTACATATCATTGTCGGTGGTGACGTTAGTCCATGTACGTTCATGGACGATGTCAACACCTTTGTTCATACTTCCTAATGTTCGTGGATGACTCCTGGAGTCATTATCCCACGCCTTGGCCAAGTTCTTTTTCAAATACTTATCTGTGAATCCTTTCTGAATATCTTCATCTTCCTCTTCAACTTTATACAGACAAGCCGCTAAGATCACTTCGTCAAAACGAAAACCAGCAGGATGACGATTATTCAGCGGTTCTACTGAGTACACACTGTCAGCAGCAGGATCAGTACCGCCAGCGGCACCAGCAGCAGTAAGCCAATCATCGCCTACTATATCGAATTTACCTGAAGCCCCTGTGTAATCTTCCACGATAGCGTTACTGCCTTTACCCGTTCCGTGTATAATTGTTATCTTCCACCCGTTGAAATAGTCATCACCTTCTGTGCGACTTGTGTCAGATATACTATCGGATGCACCGGCAGTCGCTACACCAGCTTCAAGATCTAACTTATCGAAGTACAGCGTATAAGGGAACACCAAGACATCAACGGCAGATGGTTTAGGATCGAGTATCAACTCAAATCTGCGTGTGATAGACGTATCCGCTAAAGTAGATCCTACAGGTTCCAGCGGTCTATACGCTGCCCTGCGAGGATACCCGCTAATCTCATTAACCGCTTTCGATAGACGTATCTGGGCCTCATCCACCCAACTGATTAGTGCCGAGTGAGCACTATCTTTAGTATAAGTAATCTTTCCGTTGACCTCACCACCAAAATTCTCTGCTAACGGATACCGAGCGATGTCACCACCTACTGTTTCGTATTGGGTGATAGCGAATGTACTACCTGCTGCCGGATTCGTACCCCCGGCATTACCATACTGATCGAGCCAGTCGAGTACGTCAACTTTACCTGTTAATCCGGTATAGTCATCGACTTGAGCATAACTACCGGCACCAGTTCCCGTAAGGATATAGCACCAATAGGTGTTTAGATCATCATCAGAATCATAAGTGTCTGCAAGTGTCAGATCCGTAATCGACGTGGAATCAGCAGCAGAGGCAGTACCAGTCGCTCGGACATTGCTGATATTGACTGACATGATTCGCCGTACCCATCGCCAACCATTACGGGGAGCATCAGAAATGAACATCTTGATCCCGTCATTGACAATCTCTTTGCAGAGTTGAAGATTATACTCGTCATCAGCAGGAAGTAACGCTTTACCGGTACCACTACCATAGTAAGCTACACCCATCTCATGTGCTACTTTAGCTACCAGATCACCAAAGGAATAGGATGACGTCGGCTCAGCCATTACTCTATCTCCTTCATCTTCACAACACGACAAATTGCAGTTTCGTGTACTTCACCGCCTAAGTTAGCCTTACCCTCAGCGGTTAACTCTACTAATCTATTTAGAGCTTGTTTAAGAACACCAGTTTCACGCTCATCCAGTTGGATCGAGTCCTCCTTGCAATCACGTATCTGCTTGGCGACACTAACTGCTTCAGCGATATCCTCACCACTCTTGAAAATACCCACACTGCGAAGCCAAATACTGAGATTATCGCGTAAGGGATACTTATCTGTTTGCTCTTCAAGTACACGTACATCTTTGCCGTCTACTGTTTTAGTAACCGGTACTTGTACTGTCACGTCGTACTTACTAAGATCTAATTCGTACTTCTTCATTTCATTTCTCCTCAGACAAAATAAAACCTAATTCGCGTGAAAGTTCTTTGATAAGTAACTTGGTATCGTCTACCGACAACGCCAACATAGGGTTAACCGGAATCGAATCAAATACCCGTCGCTCTATAAAAGTAACTGGCTGGGCAGCAAAAATCACAGGTGAGTGTTCCATATCTGGATATCGATCCATAGAAATTTCTACTAATCCACCATTTTCATTAATAGTGAACTCTGTACTCATTTTACTCTGGTCTAAGAAACCTGTTGTTGGCGTAGCCGTGGCCATAGCTGTAGCCGCAGGTTCAATCGCTTTTGCTGTAACTACTTTTTTATTCATCGCTTTTCTCCTTGAACAGTTATTGTTAATAAAGGCCCGACGCCCCCTTCTGCCCAAGGAGGGGACGCCAGGCAACAAAACTAATTACGCAACATCATCATCCGCATAAGCTACCAGATAATAAACATTGTTGTCAATACTAACTGGAATCATTTTATCACCAGAAGTTGTAGAAGTCAAATTACCCTCAGCATTATGGGCACCGAGAATTTCTTTTCTATCAACCCAGAATAAGTAATTTGGTTGTGTTCCAGATCCATCTGTATTGATGTAGAATATTGGACGATATGGCGTAGGATTATCCAACGCACCAGTATCAGTTTTCCTCAAAATCCAATCAATACTAATTGCACAAAGGTAACTGGAAGCAGATAAATTAGGATTAACATTTTTCGTGCGAAGTCCTACTTGGAGAGGAGCTAAAATTCCACCCCCAACTGAATCTGCACCCAATTCAAGATGAGTCAGAAGACCTAAGACATTCTGACCACTCTTATTGGCTCCTGCCATAACCGTTTCAAAACGATATACGCCTCTTTGTCCATCACCACCAGTACCAGCAAGCACTGCACGATAATGTAACATTTGACAATGACCTGATGTAACTCCAAATCTGATATTCATTTTATTGACAGTTACATCATCGTCTACTGCTTCTACTCGAAATTCTTGAACATTTTGTCCACCTTGATGCTGGAACATATTTTCATCAAGTTTGACCCAACATAGACCAGCAGCAGAGAGTGACTCCATTGCGATACCAACTACTTTTGAGTCGATGCTTCCAGGAGACCAATCTGTTCCACCGTCACTATAGGTTAGCCAATCAGGGTTATCCTGAGTTGGACTGCCAAGCGTTCTCGTCCCAACCATAACTGCTACGATAGTTCTACCTGCTGTGGTAGTAGTTAGAACCACATTAGCTGGAACTACGGCACCACTATTGGCTACCCAGATCTCGATGAAGTCGCCGTCACCGCCAGCTTCGGGGCCGAGTGACTTAACGATACCAGCAAACTGGTCGATATTGTCAACCAGCGGTTCCTCAACAATGAACAAACGACCAGTAGCGGTCTGCGAACCCTCAGCATACGAAGTAGCTGCGGAACCACCGAGATGGCCGCTATGTGGGGGTGATGTCCGTTCCTTGTGGTCCTGAAAATCCTTGCAGTAACACACAGGATCTCCAACTTTAAGCGGAGTGCCTGTAGAAACCGGACGCCAAAAAACTCTTTTTGTTACGGCGATTTGGGTATCATACGCACCCACGCCCATTGGTTGTATCTTACTCATTTTTCATTCTCCTGTTCTCAAGCAAGGTTATCGCACCTTGCCCAGGTTAATATAAGTTTCTTTCAGTGTGATTGGCACTGAGTTTACGATACGATAGGTTTGTGGATTACAAACCCGGCTTCCCTTCGGTTCACACACAGATTGTTGTGACTACCATCCAGGAAGATGGTAAACGTAGTATGCTGACCGCGATCTGTCATCGGCTCAGACTCCTCCATCCAATAGCCATCCTGAACGTAAGGAATGAACTTCTCGAAGTCTACACAGTAAATCGGGGAAGTCGCCGTATCTTTGACTGGATCGGTAACGTCGTTCAACTGCGTAATATAAACTACCGGCAGACGATTGACATATACCAGACCACCATCATCCATGCGGATATTACCCAGAACGTCTTTGCCACGATGGAAGTCATCTCTGGCATCGGCGAGTTCCTGTAAACTGACAGCATTATCCAAGTCAGTATAGATTCTCTTGGCTGCGTTACGAGGCTGCGATGGATCGTTAAGGATCAACGGAGCTTTGAAGTTAGTAGCCAAGAAAGCAGTTCGGAAGGTCTTCAGTAGACTATTGTCAATCTTAGTGAAGACAGCCGCATAACTCTTCCATCTCTCATTATCAATAGCAGCAGCATCCAAACCGGCACAGACTGTAGTCGGAGTCGAACCGTTTGCCCAACGGATCTTAGAAGCATTGAACCCAGGTGTAGTAGCATCATCATCGAGCATATTAAGATAATATGGTACACCGTAAGGATTCAGGTCATCTGTAGAACTTTCCGGGCATTTCCAGAATCGTTCCTCGATTAAGTCTGCAAGACTCCACAAACCATCAATACGCCTGGTTTCAAGCAGACGGATAAAACCCTTAGCGGAACTCTTATTACGCAAAATCTCCACTTTATCCCACGAATAGTGAGTACCGATCTGAGTCCAGGGGACATCGATCTCAGTTAACACATCGCCAACTGCCGAGGCATCAGTATCGAACAATCTACGATACCGAGCGTTACCAGTTGGACTTAGCATAAGTTTCCTTTTGATAGACGTGCCACCGTCGATCTCCATCCGATCTTGCTGGTAAATTCGACAAGCCTCATATCTGTTGTTTGTCCAAGTTACCTCAAAATACTGCTCTGGGAGATCAGGCAATGTGGTCTCAATCAAGTCTACCAAATCCGCGTTTTTAACACTCATTTGATTCTCCTTTACCAATTAAGGGAAGATAATTTCTCCCCTACTTTTTCGATTAATTCTGCACGATCTTTCGGTTTTTGTTCCCCACCAGCATCAGAAGTTACAGTAGCAGTTGACCTCGATCCATCAGACGGTTTAATCGTCATACTGTTCTTTCGTTTAGTTACTGTACTCTTGATATCATCACGTATAATCTGATCGTGAATCGGTGCACTCACCATCATATGAGAACGCTCAAGAGCTTCAATCGGATCGAGTCGATATGCCTGTGATTCAGCACCCAACATCATTAACTCGGCCTGTTCAAGCACTCTCCATCGGTTGCTGTACTGACCTGAACTGAGATCATTCCAGTCCTGCCCGATTTTTAGTTCGCCATAGAAATCTGAGTATAGATTGAGATCAGGCGACTTAAAGAAATTCTCGATCTGGAGTTCAACATTAGGATCAAGGCCAGTTTGAATCTGTCGTATTGGTTGCTGCTGTTGCACCGGTTCTGGTCGTTGCTGATTGAACACAGTTTCAAGTTGCTGGTTCTGTGCCTCTATCAAAGCGACAGTTTTGTCATCAAGATCATAATCTTCCTTGAGTTTTTCAACATTAACCCCTTCAAATTTAATCTCAGGTTTAGTCTCTGGTGCATTAAGAACTCTGTCACGTTCAATTTTGCCCTTTCCAATTATAGCCCATTCCCTTGATGCATTGTTGACATCCATGTAGCAGTTCTGAAACGTTTTTAATGCGGCTTCAGGACTACTCTCAAAGAACTCTTTAACATCCTCTTCCTTCCATCCACGATGGACGGCTGCTCTCATGTACGCTGGTGGTAATTCCTCCTTGTCGACATCCGTGTCACCATCTTTGTCCTTCGGGGTAGTATCAGAGGACTCATCCTGATCGTCTGCCTGTTGATCATCTTGATCTTCAGGGGTAGACTTATCCTGATCGTCTTCTGACTCTGCCGAACGTTTCGGTGGTTCCTTAGTGATGTCACTCAGATTAGCTAAACGTTCTTCGACACTGTTAATTAACACTGGATCTTCAATCGCTGCTTTGTCGAGTACCTTTGGTGCTGTACCTGAATGATCGCCTTCGTTTCCTGTCATTACCATTTCTTGTCCTTTCAGTCTGCCTCATTTTTATGAGGGGTAGGTAAAAGTTTCAAGCTATACGTTTGCCCTTCTTTTTCTTACGTTGGGGCACCTTCACGATATTACATTTCTTCAAATATGCCTCATGTTCAGAATAATTATCAAACACAGGTTGACCTTCTGATGTCACCTGTATATCTGGAAACTTTCTACGGTGTTCCGCTATTTGATTAAGATTCATCGCCATGCTATTGCTTATGATTGGTCTGTGATAACTCCGCTTTCCTGCTCCTACGAGGACACTTTCGGCCCGGAAGTCACGGTTCATTTGTATTTTACAATAACCACAATATACGGGAGTAGACGCTTTATACATTGGATTAACTGTTTCTAACTTACGATCACATTCTGGACAGAAATAACAATACTGGGGCACTATTTACCTCCCTTCTTATGTGGGAAGGGATTTCCAAACACTTTCTTCAATTTAGTCGAAGTTTTTCTGATAACGTCAGCCGTCTTTTCAGTTTCATCGGCTTTTCTATCCATCTCAGTTAAAACGACTTTCAAAAACTTAGAATCTGATTTTATTTTCTCAGCAGATCTAAGTGTATCTCCAGCGTTACGAACTTCCCATCCGTCGTAGCCACCTATCTTTTTATCTGAGCTTTCATCTAAAGGACTTACTTTAGCCATTATTGTACTCCTTGATAAGTCTGTTGAGCCATAGCTGGGGCACCTTCCTGGAAACCTTGTTGAATATCCCCTGCCGGACTAAGTATTTTAGATTTCATCGGGCTACCTTCGTTTTGTTTTACAGCCTTTGGATTCATTGTAGCCTTACCCGCTGGTTGCGGTCCCATTGACATCTGCAACTGGATACGCTGCATAAACGTAGGATCTACAAACCAATCCTGAACCTCTTCAAGTATATCCATTTCTGTGGCTATATCAGTTATTGATTCCTGAAGATTAAACGGTATTCCCATCTGCATACAAACCTGAGCCGTCATAGCAAGAGACTGTACGATATTAGTAGCAAACTCCATAATGCGTTTAGACCTAATAGCAGGATCAAGCCGTGACATAGATCGTTGTTTGATCCTAAACGTATACTCAAGAAAATCACCCTGTCGTTGTTCGGGTGTGAGTTGTAGTTGAATACTCTCACCACCCGGCTGACGCTGACTAAACGGCAGATTAATCAATGGATCAGTATGCAGATACCAAGCCATCTTCTGATTAATCTTGGCTGCACAGTCATAACCCATGCCACGCATATCTTCAATAGTGACACTCTGATTAGCTTGGAGTATATTCTGTCCGGTAGCGGTCTTGGCCCCAGCAGCGATGCCAGCCATCTGATCTGGATTACCAGACATATAATTATACCAGGTTTGAAGCGATGTCATAGCTGATTCATTCTGTGGATTCTGACCACCAATAGAAAACGGTTTAGCTGTAGTAGGATCACCTAAAATAACATCACCATCAGAAGATGTTCTAATATCTTCGGCTTCATCGGCACCAGCTGGATCAGCAATAAGAATATCCCGCTGTCGTAAAATCTGATCAACCATCTTTTTCATAGTGTCGCCAGCAGCATGGTGTAGATCGTACCAAATACCAACAGGGGCTATCGGATACGGATTGCCCGGCACTGGTTGAGTTATAGCCAGATGAGTATATGGCCCTTCGTTGGGACCATAATATTCCCTTGCGGCAAGGAAGTCATCCATGATTATCTGTTCCGGGTCGGCTATTGTAATTAAAGCTTCAGCACCTGGAACATACAATTCAACTACATCTACCATATCTTGAAGGTCTAACATTTCTTGAGCAGACATACCCCGCTGCGATATAGCTTCAACTTTGCGGTTAACATCTGGGTGTTTCGATCTTGGTATCTTCATAACAAGATCATGGTCAAAGGCATCATCGTCTAAAAGTAATTGACGAGGAACGCGATTCCTGTCACCTTCAAACGCAGGTTTCCTCATTTTTCGACAGGTAGGATCGAATACATGGTCATCAAGATCTACATTATCAGCATAGACCTGACCTTCATCTATAAGAATATCACCGAAATTAATCATAGTCCCACCCTGGGCGAGTCCAGTCTTAAAAACAGCATATCCGAAACAAGCATCAACAAGACCATATCGAAGAATTTCTTTTAGGTCTATCTTTTTATCAAGCCAATTTGTTGCAAGACTAAGCAAGAAAGCATATTCCCTGTGGGGTATGATCTCGGTGGTAATTTCATTCACTGGATTTTTCATTATGAGATTCGGGATCAGTGCTCGGATCGTATGGAACACGAGGTTAATTGGCTCTGAACCCTTTAATCCAAACTTCTTACAATAGTAGTGGCCGACGTAAGCTCGGATGTACATCGCCCTTGCTTTACGGTAGTGCCGCGAACGCTGAAATCCAGCTTTCACAACATTAGCAAATTTTCTTGGATCTAATACTGAAGGCATCTCATCTCCCGAAATTATACCGCTTCCCTCTACGCTCTTCTCGTTTCCGCTCCTTAAGCATCTGCCGTCTGTAATGAGCACATCGCATCGTCTTCGATCCAGTTCGCTCGTTTAACTTACCCGATCCGGCATCACGAGTGTCAACAGTAAGAGCATCGGCTATAACACAGTCACCATGAGTCTTCCTGGCTGATGCACTTTCCTCGACCAATTCTGCCGGGCCACAACCGCCACCATCATAATAAACATACATTTTGGCTTCTTCAAGTGCCCATATAGAATGATTAATATATTTGCTGTGAGCGAGAGCACGATCATAGGCGTCCATCAGAATATCTTTAGCTGTCTGACTACTATGCCAACCGTATTTCTTTAGTTTCTTCTCCTGTCTATCACCTGGTTTACGCATTCGATAGTAATACGGGTACTGATAGGTCTTAACCGTCACACGGCCAAAATCCCAACCGGGGCCATTCATCTCCCACTTCAGGAACGGCAACTTTTTTCTACCGCCGACCCACAGAGCAAGAGCAACTACGATCTTCGCCATCTCATAAGGTGGTGTCTCAGCGTCACGCCATTCAGCTACTTTTTCCCCGGTTTGCTTGCATTTGATGGAAACAACACTGTTTGAAGCACCTTGACCCTTGGAGATGTCGATGCCGAAGATGTAATCTTTAGTCTGATCGGGTCTTCCGTTGACAAGATGCACCCAGAGCCGAAGTTCGCCAGATTTGGTGCGTTTAGACTCCACCCTGGACACGTCCTTCCGTTTGAGGAGGGTCTTAATGCTGTCATCCGCTACACCTTTCTTAAATGATATCGACCATCGTGACAATGGTTCACGCCCGAATAGAGCGATGTGTCTATCAATATTATCAGTGGTAAGCCGCATTGAACCAGCTTCCATATCGATAGCATCGACTTCACGAGCCATCTCTTTAGGAGATCGTACTTTCTCTTCGTTATCATACCAAGGAGACCGTATCTTCCACGCTTTAGTAATCGGATCTTGAACCACATAGCGATCTTTGCCCTTATCTGGATGATCCCACCACATTAGAGGGAATACCTTGATCTTACCAGATTTTTTCCACTTGCTGTACTCAGTACCCGGTCCGGCACCAGTAGAATTAATGATTCTCATCAAACACGCATCTCTGGTAGCAGAACGCATTTCGGAACCGTTCTCAACTTTGGAGAACTCATCCAGAAGTCCTACTAACCGTCTATCACCGGAAGTAGCATGTTTAGTAGTTGACTCGCCATCAATGCAGTTACCATTTAAGGTATTCTTCATGTGCATCTTAGTACGGTAACGTCGACCATACTGACAATCGGGTGGAAGCATCCACTCAGGAAGCCACTGATTGATATAATCATGTCGCTGGAATAAAGCTTTCATATTGCCAGCTTTGTCTACATAGTCTTCCACTCTTGAAAGTTCAAGAAGTTGGCTACCTTCGTTAAACAACCACAACCAGTGAATGAAATTTATGCAAATCCAACTGGCACCCATATCACGAGACTTATCAAACAGAATATCTTCAGCTTTTCTACTGGGGTCATCAGGATCAAGCATACTCAAACACTTAAGTAATCGGTCAAAAGCATCATCCTGAATTTCCCATGAAATAAATGGTGCATCTGCATTCTGCGAGATAACACGCTCACCATCTTCTACGTCCATCTGGTGATAAGTCCACGAGAATAGATTAATCCATAGTTGTAGCGAATCCTTACACATCGCCATCAGGTCGTTCTGATAGCCTTTATCGTTTTCAGCATCGGTAATGACTTGTTCACGCCACTCTATATTCTCAGCTTCTTGCTTCGGAATCATTATATTCGTCTTCGGATCTTTATAGAACCGAGGCATGTTAGGAAATGGCGTCGATAAACTTGGTCGTAAATTTTCTAACGCGTTAGTCATTAGAAGTCATTCTCAATATTTCTTTAGCAAGTTTTATGGCCTCTTCTTTAGATATGGTTAAAAGTGGTCCCTTGCCTTTATCTTGTGTAAATAATGCCCGTCGCTCAAAACTTGCCGGTTTCGCAGACAAACCAAAACTATTACCATGAACATCTTCAGAAAATATATCAGCCCATATCTGCACTTTATCATTTTCTATCATTGGAGTTAAATTAATTTTCATTTTTCTTTTCCTTGGACATCTGATTTAATCTTCGTTTACTTTGTGCCGCTACACGATCAGAAAGTTTCGCCTTCTCTCTACCAGAGTCCTTAACAGCTGGCGTCACCTTACCTTCAAGTCGATCCCAGATCATGCCGATGAAGCTTTTATCAGGAGGAATAGTTGTCTCTTTAACGCCATCGGCTGTCACAGTTTCTACCTTATAACCAAGGGCTTTATCCCATACGAGTCGGGCCAGTGTCTCTATCTTAGTAAGCGGCCTACCTTCATCGTCCACCGTGTGAAATTCACTACCAATATCCTTGATCATTTTAGTGAGTTCAGCGGTAGCAGCTTTCGCCACACCTTGTGGCGTCAAGTTTTTTGGATTCTTTTTGTTGTGGTTTTCTTTCTTTGCCATTATGTCTCCTATGCAATCCTTTGCATCCTAAATTCCGGTGAATAATTACCTGTGACTGGTATAACAAGAATCCCACCACTATCTTGATAACCACCAAGCTCAACATAATCATTAACTCCCAGATTATATATTGTTGTAATATTCATGCGAGAATCAGCAGCACTTGCAAGTGACTGTGACATTGCAATAGTAGTAGTACCGTTTAAGTATACTCTTGCACCACGTTCCCCCACTGCATTTGCCGGAAACGTAAAACATCCAGTTATTACATATTTACCCGCAGTTTTACAAGTAAGTCTTGTATTATTTGTCGAATTATCGTGGATTGTGTCGGTATCCCAGCGTTCTTGATTAAAAGCAAGTTCTGTCCAATCTGCATTCGCCGCATTTTGTACAGCATCATTGTAAACTGCTGCTCCAATATCCGCGATATTAAGGGTAACAAAATTACCACCATCTGTATAAGATAACCCCGTCCCAGTTCTTAATACCCCATCATTGTTAGCCGCTCCAATATACCCAGCTATAGCGGCGGCATCTATTTTTACTGTGAAAGCATCAGCCCCTACAGCGGCCTTCCATGTAGCCTGACCAGTACCAGTATCTTTAGTTAATACATGCTCATTAGTTGCCCCGCTTACTTGTGTAAGAGCATCTATAGCTGCCTGTGCTGTCGATTGTCCCGAACCCCCATGAGCAATAGCCACATCAGTTGCCGCCCAAGTCCCCGTTACAACGGTGCCTAAAGTGACACTACCATCATCGTCCAGAACTAAACGGTCATTGCCTCCAACTGCAAAGTGCATATCAATGTCACTAACTCCGGTTCTTCGATAACACCTAATCCAAGATACAGGAGCAGTAGAATCAGAGGTGGACATAAGGAATTTCAAACCGATGTAACTATCAGCAGCAACACTATTACTTTGAAGCGTAATACCGTATCCACTTGCGGTGCTTTTGACGTGGAGTTTATTATATGGTGTTGAGGTTCCAAGACCCAAAAAGCCAGAACTATCTAACAACATTCTAAACGAAGGAGATGTTCCATCGGTTCCGTCATTTGTACGCCAAAGAATAGACCCTTTTTGATCGTCTCCTACTCCATGATGAGAAGCCTCTATAACACCAAGGATAGTTTCTTCCCCTCCAGTTTGTTCTCCCCTAAAAGAAAGTTTACATTTTCTGGTATTATCCCCGTCCTCATGGTTGCTATTGTGTAGAGTTAATGTGGGATTAGCCCCTGTCATTTCCAATAAAGTAACCGGAGCAGTTTCTGATATACCAATATATCCAGTAGCTTTTATCGTTAGTCTCTCTGTTCGCGTAGTCGCCCCAGAAGCACAAACCTCAAAAGCAAATTTAGTAGGATATGAAGTTCCCGCTGTCCAGTTACCATCGGCATAACCAACTATGCCACCGCCATTAGCGGTGGCAGCAGCGGATTGAGAACCATTGAATAAGAAATACCCAAGTCTATGGCCGGAAGCCATTGCTGCACCATCATCGGAGCTAACAATAAAACCACCTCCGGCAGTAGAACTACTTGCACCAGTATTAAGGGCTTGTATCTGGGATAGATTAATATTGGCCCCGCCAGCACGTAAAGCACACCAACCTAAAGTAGTTGTAACATTACCTGTTTTAAGAACAGCATCTGTCCCAGAATTTACAGTGGGGTTCATTCTTACCTGATTAGTTCCGGCGTTTATTGTTATAACCCCACTGGTTGTTATGGGGAAAGCCCCTCCATCACTATTAAGCCCATCGAACTGTAATGTATCCCCATCATGTGTATGAGCACCACCAGCGGCATGACTGTGTAGTGTAGTCTCACTTCCATCTGAGAGTTCTTCTAATTCAGCAGCAGTTACTCCAGTAGCACCATCGTTACCAGATATATAAGCATAATCATGTGCTCCGCCATTTGCAAGTTGGTCGTGGTCTATTGTTCCTTCGAGGTCATCAGCGGTTTCCCCTATTGTTCGCAAGGCAAAAGTATTGGCCCCTGTCATCTTAATAAAACTGGCAGCAGCATAAGTTAGCCCCGCAAGAGAATCTAATCCATCATCTTGAGTTTGCCATATATTACTTGGAAGTAGATTAGTAATGTGACAATCATTTGTACCTTCCATATATATGGTGATTATAGAATTCTGACCGCCGCCAGTAACATTAGCGTGTAGTTTAAGAACCAATCTATCGGTAGTTAAGATAGTTGCATCAGAACTTAATACTGCATGAGTGATAAATGAAGCCATTGAACCAGGAATCGCAGATGATGTTTCAGAAGTCATCAAAACCGTTTCGTCAGCATTTAACGCATATTTGCTTAATGTCCAGTAAAATGTAGTTGGTCTGTTTCCTGTTGTTCTTGCTAAATGCGTATGTAAAACATATACACCTGACCTCAAGAACGTGACACCGGGTACACCAGAGGCAGTAATAAAACTGAACATCAATTGGTCGTCACCTTCATCCATCGCAGCAGTTTCTTCATCACTCGCTGCTTCCCCCGTATCTGTTTGGTGCAATATATGATAATTGGCTATACCAACATCGTCGTTGTCCGATAGAAAATAATCCTTTGCTGCACCAATAGACAAATCTACATAAGTTTTTACTGCTTTTTCTGTAGGCAATGCAGAATCAGAGTTACCTCCCAATGTCCCATCAATAGAAAATTCCGTTATTGCATTAGTAATTGTAAGTCCAGCAAGTATGGGAGTCGCTCCAGTATCATAATCCTGTGGAAGTGACAACGTGATAGAGCCAGCAGCATTAGTGACAGTCACTCGCTTGGCCGTCCCTGTGATCGTAGCTAATACAGGTGCCGCACCTGTGCTGCCTATAGGTACCTTCCCATTAGTCGCTACAGCGAGTGAAGTGAGTGCACCGCTAACGGGATAGACCAGGGCATTATCAGTGAGACCTGACAATGTGACACCGGCGAACTCAGGTTCTGCACGAGGTCCAAGAAAATTTTTGCCGATCTTCTGGAAATTACGTCTAACACCAAACCAATCATCGGCTTTTATATCAACAAGTCCGGAACCCATATTATTTGAACCAACCTCGAACCATTACATCCAGAGAAACCCAAACTACATCAGTCGTCCAATACTCTATTTTTCTGTCGGCATCACAAGCAACCCACTTACTTTCAAGATAAGTATTATTGCCATGACGAACATATATAATTTCCCTATTGACGTCATTTATGTTTCCGTTTTTACGAAATATAATTAAACTATTATTATAAGCCGTAAGAGCATGAACTAAAAGATGAACCAGAGTTGTTCCTTCCGGCACTTTACTTGACAAATCCAAGACGTGATAACCTCCGTCAGCAGTGAAATCAGTCTTAGAGAAATCCCAAGACGAAGGATCACCGCGATCATTATAAGAAACCGGAGAAGGAGCTGGAGCTGGACCTGATTCCCACACCCCATTACCGTTATACTTAAGTATATCCGCCTCAACAGCAGTATCAACTACAACATCAACGATATCGTTCAAATTAATTTCAGTTTTAAGTGGCTCTCCGTTTGAATCAACAATACAAACTCTCATTTTCTTAATCCTTTAGTCGTCTTAGAATAACTCTATGAAAGGCAGTTGTATCCGGTGTCTGACAATATAGAGTTGTATAAGGGATTGGAATTTTAATAATAATCGTTTTGCCTTCACCACAGGCCCAAATACCATTTGCATCAGAAGTATCTATTGATGCAATACCAAAAATATGGGGGCCAACTAAAGCAGTAAGAGCATAGGACGCACCAGCTACAACATCTACCTCATGGTCCAAATTTTGAACCGGGCAAATAATATTCTGCCCGGACGCGAGTATCGGATCAGCAGCCTCACATCCAGGAGCCGTCCTGTTACCTGCGTTATCGCTAATGAAAAATTCTTGACTCATTTTTATCTCCTCTCATGGCTCATGCCGTTTGCATAGTATTCTTTCCAGGTAAGAACCTGATACCGAGGTTTGGGCCAGTCCTGAGTTTTCATCCAGTTTCTCGTTTTCCAATTCGATATAACTCGTCTATACGCTTCTCGCCAAGTCATCAGTTCTGTCCCCCCACTGCACGATCAACTATCCGCTTCTCCCGTTTGCCAGCCACAATCCGGGCCAAATCACGTTGCATCAACTTCTGGTCGTTGGCTTCATTGAACCGACGACAAAATTCTTCTCTTGGCATATCTTTAGCGGATTCTTCCAGATTATCGTATATCTGTCCTGCATCCATTAATCCATCTCCGGTTTATAGATAATTGGTCTACCATTATGTCTCATTACGCCAACCTCTACTCCTGTATTGTAACCCGGATACCGCGCTACATAAATTTCCTCCAGAGCACAAAACTGATCAGCACTCACCCAGTATTCTTGACCGACCAACAGAACATCCACACCAAGGATCTGGACTTTATTGGACTTCGGTAAATCAGTACTAACCACGATGTTCGGCCAATCAGCATCGTACTTATTCCTGGCACACCACTGCTCCAGTGCGTACGCCTCAAGTTCTATTTCAGGACTAATATACAGGAATCCGTCGCTTTGTATTTCAGCTTTCAGCTCATTCTCCTTGGGCTTCGATAATATAATTTGTTGCTTTTAGCATTAATCCTGGATCTTCTTTGAAATGTCCCAATCCAGTATTACAGTTATTACATAATAAACCTCTAATTTTCCCTGTCTTATGGTTGTGATCCACAGATAACCTAACAATCCCATAATGGTTTTTGTGTGTCTCAACATTGCCACATATTGCACAAACCCCACCTTGAATTTCAAACATCTGATCGTATTGGTCTAAAGTAATACCAAACTTTTGTTTAAGATTGCATTGCCTCGATTGTTCTATACGGCGTGGATTTCTCTTAGAATACTCCCTTTTACATGATTTACATGAACCCGACAAACCACCTTTATTTATCTTATTGTGATGAAAATACTCTTTAGTCGCCGGGTACTCATTCTTACACGTATAACATTGTTTATATTTCACGACGACTCCGGACATATTGCCTGACCTTCTGGATCAAGCGGATTAATATTAAGACCCCTGCGATAACAGTGAACAACTTAAACATACAACTGTTCCAGCTTGACTCCTTCTTCGACAGCGATTTTAATCGCTCCACATAGAGTCCTTTGGGCCTTAACAACGGCTTCTACTGATCTCCGCAGAGTTTCCTGGGCACTGCGTATCTCAGTAGAATGATGCCTTATCCGCTCACAGTTTCGTTTAATGATCGGGTGCATTATCGGTCTCCTTGAGCAAAACGTATATCCCCTTCTATAAGTATGCACCAGCTACTCCCTTTACGAACGTATTTCAAAATAAAAATATTATTTTTCTATTGGGGATCCCATAACCTGTTAATCAATCATCTAACACTGATTTTATGCTCGTCGAGGATTGCCGATAAAGGGTGGTCACGGGACTCTTGAACTCAGATGCAAGGGTACTACCCCCGGTCTTGGTTATAGGACACAGGTCGCTGCCTGCCACAGACATAGCAGATGGTTAACTCCATAGGCATGGTTAACATAGGTTAACGTCCACATGTGTGCATGGTTATAGAGTGACACATGTGATGGACATTATATGAGATTGTTCTTGCACTACATGAACGTATCACGTATAATGTAGGTATGAAGGATAAACAACAACAAGCAAGGAACATGAGAACATTACACTACAGGCATAAGTACAACACGACCATAGCAGACTATAACTTGATGTATGCCGTACAAGACGGACGTTGTGCTATGTGTGGCAGGCAGGACAACTACAGCAAGCAGCACTTCGATATTGACCACGACCACTACAGCGGTGAAGCACGCGGTCTGTTGTGTACTGCCTGCAATCGTCTGGTAGGTAGAGCAGAACGTATGCACAATCTGAACGAAAAAATATTAGAAAAGGTAGAAAAATACTTGACAGGACGTGTAGAATTTGATATACTATATTGTTTATGAAAGTGAGGTGTTCTATGACACGTAGATAAAACCTGCAAGCCCTGGCCTTGCGAGACCAGGGCTTATGGGTTTAACCTTAATAGAAGCAAGAGAATGGAACAGCAAGAACTTGACCGGCAATGCGACATAATCCTGGAACGTGTCCGTCTTGAAATACTCGATCCAGTAGAAGCAATCGAAGAGCTAAAGACAATGATAACCTTAATAGGAGCAAGAGAATGATAGTACTAACTATTTCACTTAACTTTGAAAATGATATGGTACGTGTCGTTACTGAAACAGAAAATTCACGCCGAGACGTAGGTGTTGACTATGACGATGGTGTATCGGCACTGGCCGAAGATGTATTAAAGCAAGTCCTTGGAGAAGTAGCCTTGTTTTCCTGGGAACGGGCTGTCCGTAAACTATTGTAATTTCCCTTAATACCGTCCTACCTGTTGTAGGGCGGACTTAATGATAACCTTAATAGGAGCAAGAGAATGCAAAGCAAACCAACAGCAACAAACGTATTTGATAACATCGAAGCCGATGTTAAACAATTAAAACAGTATTGGAATGACGGAAATACATCAGCGTTTAAGAAAAAACATAAAGAAATCGTTCAGATATTAACTGACAGCCGCGATATACTCAAAAGTCAACTATGGTGCAATCTATGATCAACTGGCGAACCATAATCAGGCTGGCTGTGTTGGCGTACATGGCTTTACTCTAAAAGGATAGAGGTATGGCATATTATAATGGAAACCCAAGAACAGGCAAGCCGAAGATTACTCGTATCCTCTGCGATACCTGTGCAATAAAAGAAGTAAAATTTGAACATGGCCAACAAGTAAAACCTTGGCGATGGTCGCCTATTTATGGCGATACTTGCCATAAGTGTGGCAATAGGTGTTAAGGCCTCCAGCAGGCCGCTCAGTGGACGAACACCGATAGGGCCAGTATCAGGTGTGCGATAGCACGTTCTTTGCAGGTGTCGAGTGTGGGGTTCCTGAAAATCAGCACCAAAATTAGGAGAATAAAATGAAGTGGGTATACATCGAAGACCATAATGGACAACTTATTGCTAAACTATATGCAAATCCCGATGATGTCTTTAACGCATTTAAGGGACTTAGATATATTATCAGTACAAAACAGCAATCAGAAATATCCGTATGCTATCGTATTTACAAAGTATGAATTACACGATTATCATGGAATGCCGTATGCTGCCTACTGGTGGACTGCCTCCCTCCCACCGACCTACCTATGGCAGATTTTCAGTATAGGGGGGCTACAAGTATATATAATGAGGTTATAGGCAAGTGACTTTGTGTCACCCTATACCCTAAACCTCCCTCTATAGGGAAATTTTACTTTACTTTATTTATCTACTCCTTTAGTAGTATATACCTGATTATAATTTTATGTAGGGATTAGTTTATAATATAGTGACATAAGTACACCTGTCTTTAACTTCATTATATTATACCTATAGGCAATATACGGCGAAACTAACCATAGGTAGGTCAGGGGTTATAAGGCAGACCACCATAGGTATCCGTAGGCACAAAATCTGACCAAATAGCAAATATGAAAGAATTGTGGTACGTGAAATTATGAAATATACAGATTTGACAAATAAATTGATCGGTAATTTGTGGGTGAAGCGTCCAGCGGATATACAAGAACTCCAAAAGTATGTACCACAGAAGCTAAAGTGGGCACAAAAACCAGGCTATAAAACAGTCGTTTGTACCACAAATAACCGAAATAAATACTGGTATTGCATGTGTATTAAGTGTGGCACGTATTATGTGTTACGCTCGGACTACATATTACGTAAAAATTGTCGATGTACCAGAAAATAATGCTTGACAACCGTAACCGGATATGGTAGAATAATGATAATGAATGATAACCCTTAACATAGTTGGAGGAACGAAAATGTTTACAAAACAACACTATGTAGCAATAGCAAGTATTATCAAGGCAAATACAACCAGAATATGTATTGAGGATATAGCACAAGGCAGTAACGGATTACCCTGTTTGCATCCAGATACCATTGAGGATTTGGCTGACTACTTTGCAGCCAACAACCCACAATTCGACCGGCAGAAATTTCTTGATACCTGCGGGATTGAAGGTTGACAAGCCATATCGAATATGGTATAATAAAGAGAATGATTTAGGAGAAATAAAATGAGCGAAAGTAAACATACGCCGGGAACGTGGATGTCTGAGGGACTTATCGTAACAGCTTGTGAAGGTCGGCTATCTATAGCCGAAGTGCATGACCACAGCGAGACAAGCGATATGCACACAACTATAGAAGCAGAAGCCAACGTCCGCCTTATTGCTGCCGCTCCTGATTTGTTGGCAGCGTGTGAATATGCAATCGAAAAAATGAGAAACATCAAGGGAAAAACGTTCCCAATTTTACCAATACTAAATGCTATAGCCAAAGCCAAAAAAGAACAATAACTTTAACATAGTTGGAGGTATGAACATGTTTACAAAACAATACTATAAAGCAATAGCAGAGATTATTGTAAAGAATACGCACTACCATCAATTTTATTGTAGTACACCAAAATCAAATTTCGTGTATCATAAAGAATTAGTGAAGGATTTGGCTGACTACTTTGCAGCCAACAACCCACAATTCGACCGGCAGAAATTTCTTGATACCTGCGGGATTGAAGGTTGACAAGCCATATCGAATATGGTATAATAAAGAGAATGATTTAGGAGAAATAAAATGTATCAAGTATTAGTAAAGGTAATACTGGAAGACGGCACAACATACAAGAGACTATTTAATTACTGGGGTAATGCAGCAACATGGATTGAGGATTTAGCGAATGAGGGTGATAGTTTACCAGCAGAAGTTACAATGGAAATAATCAGATAACCTTTAACATAGTTGGAGGACAGTAAGATGAATTCGTGTGAGTATAGTGCTGTTGCTTATGAACATGAAATATACTGTATTGACTGTTTGCCAGATGGGATAGAAAACCCAAACCGTGTCATTGATCCCATATTTGCCAATACAGAATGGGACGTGTATCCTATATGCTGTATTTGTGGCCGTGAACACGACTATGTTGTTTTATTGGAGGAGCAAAAATGAACAACATTAATGACTGGAAACAGCAACAGCGGGAATTTGGTGAATGGCTTGGGACGTATTGTGTGCTTGATGATAGTCGGCTAATAATAAGTAAAAAAGATCTGTACCAGAACTATTGTGAGCATAGTACAGAATCAACACGGGCGCATATAACATTATTTAGTAAACTGTTGTTTCAAACGATACATCAGATAGATACGATACGGTTAAACACTAACAGACGAAGAATAAATGCTTATCGAGGCATTGAATTGAAACCCTTAACATAGTTAGAGGATATAAGAATGGACGAACGCAATAAAGTCGAACGACAAAGACTTGAAAGACTATTTGATGATTTAATAGAAGAAATAATGGTATGTTTCCATGATCGCTATCATTGCCCGATGATAACATTTATGGCAATAGAAAGTATTGGCGACTTATATCCTAATTACATAGTTATAGATTAACAATAGTGTTACTGTATGGGAGACAAGAAAATGAAAACATACGAGTTTACTATTAAAATACGTGGAACGGGGAGTGATGAAGAGGCTGCATGGATAGATGCTTGTGAAGCATTTGCTCTTGATCCTGGTATAAACGACCCAGAAAACACAGTCAAAGTAGAAGATGATAACCATAAAACAGAAAGGTGAAGCGAAATGAGTACGAAAGTAACACCAAAACCAAAATTTAAGATGCAAGGCGTGGACTTTGCGAGCCTGTCAATGGGGGATTATTTTCTCCATGATGATAGTCTACTGGTGAAAACAAGTGTTGGAGACCAAAGAGCGGTCGATGTCAAGACGGGCATAGATTACTGTAATTTATGTGGCGAATACGTCCGTCCGGTTGATGTCGAGATCAAGTGGAAACGGAAGCAGTAATCCTTCTCTTAATACTGTGCTGTACGGGCAGGCGTTATTTCGCCGAGGCTCTACATTATCATTGTCGGATTTGCCGACAGCCGTTACCGTGCAGCACAGACTTAATAGAATGATAACCCTTAATAGGAGACACAAAAATGAAAGCTAAAATGGGTATAAATGAAGACCATTGCCCGGAATGTGGTGGTAGTTTGATGTATTTTGACAGGGACTGGCATGGAGACCAGTTTTGTCAAGAGGTAATATGTCGTGCTTGCGGGTTTGAGTTTCAACAGTGGTACAAGATAACTTTTGATGGCATGACAATGACAGGTGAAGATGGAGATCATGAGGATATTACAGAATGAAAAACCTAAGTAAAATAGAGGTAGCTATGGCAGCCGATAAAAAAGCCGATGCTCTTTTATGTAGTGTTGGTTTGAAAAATGCTAAAAAGATTACAATCGCAGTAAGACGATTATTGCTCGCCGAAGAACAACGCCGAAAGGGATTAAGATAAAAACCGTAATGAAACGTCTGATAACAGAAAAGCAAGAAGAAGTGTACCGCTGTCGCCACCATGACTTTGAAGGGCTAACAGAGAAAGAGACTGCTTTGAAACTAAAGATTGCTGTTCAGACAGTACGTGAACACCTTACCAACTTAAAGAAGAACACCCCCCAACTGTTTCCGATCCTTTCAAAAGAAAACGCAGAAGCCTGGGGTCGCTGGTATGTTGGCGGTCAAACTTGTGCAGAAATAGCAGAGATT
>Ga0209977_10000028_pt1 | contig 48222 bp, 28 predicted proteins | sample SumtaG_2_FD_183113 | JGI IMG/M metagenome (GOLD analysis project Ga0209977, IMG submission 183113) | Deep subsurface microbial communities from Indian Ocean to uncover new lineages of life (NeLLi) - Sumatra_00607 metaG (SPAdes) (version 2) | ecosystem: Environmental > Aquatic > Marine > Oceanic...
CGCCTATACTGATGCTTTACTTTTCTTAATGACTGGAGCGGGATTGGAAGATAAAGCGATTGAAAAGGTAAAAGAATTAAATTTGGAAGATCGAATATTATATTCTCGCCCTTTAGATGATGAACAATTTAAAGCTTTAGCCTTTTTAGTAGCATATAAAGAAATAACTGGAAAAAAACCTACAATAAAAGTAATTAAAGATATTTTTGAAATATTATTCAGTCAATCTTGGGACTCAGTAATAGACAAAATAAGAGGTATTGGATCATATAGAGAAATGAGAATAGCAGAAGAAATAAAAGAAAAAGCAAAAGCTACATTACTCAGATTTGTTGAACCTACCAAGCCAATTGATACTTTTAAAATTCAAAAAAAAGAAATTATAGAACCAATTCAATCAGAGACAATCAAAATTATTGATACCCAACAAGATTTAGAAACAGAGCGTGTGGTATTAGATGTGAAAGACCAAGAGGAAATACTTCCAGATAAAATTGATGAAATACTTGATGATTTAAATTTGAGTGATAAAAAAGCAATTTTGAAAAAAGTTTATAACCGTTATAAGGATTTCGAAAAAAATTTGAAGTTTATAATCGACACTGCTACAAAGAGAAATGAACGATATAAAGGAAAAACTACTAAAGACTATTTGAAAAAAAAAGTTCCTCCTCATCTCTCTGATGAAGAAATAAATGAATTATTTATACGACTTAAAAATGAATTTATTAAAAAGCAGTTACCTGAAAATGAACTTCTTTTTACATATCAGGGCACTTCGATTATTATTACTGAGTTAGGAAATGATTTTTTGAAATTATTAAACAGAATAAGTTAACTCTCCTTGAACAATATCTTCAGCTATATTCAGAGATTATTTTTCTTCGCGAAATGGTAATTAAATTTCTTCCCAATTGAAAAAACTTAGAATTAAAATTACTACAACTGAGATAATGTTCAAAATAAACCCATAGATAAATGTGTTTGAACTTATCAACAAAATCACACTCGTAATAAATAAACCTGCAAAGATGAGCTCTATTAGTTTTATTTTATCAAATTTTATGATTTTAGATGGATTTCTTTTCTTTGTATTCGAAAGTTCTTTCATCTTTTTTGGATTCTTAGTCAAATCCTCAACTCTCTTAATATATCCATTTAAGTTATTTCTTAAAGTTGAAATAAGAAATCTCTTATCGAAAGGCAGTCTTGCTTTTAAGTAATTTGGAAATGTGGCGATAGGATCTCTCATATGAAAGAATGTTCTATATGCATCTGACATCCCTGGTTCCAATTGCTGAAAATTTAACTCATTCATTTCTTCGTTTAATAATCTACAATTTTGAAGTAGCCAATTCTCTTGTTCTCTTGTGAATTGTCCCGTCCGTTCTATGCTTTCTACAATAGAAAGGTATTCTTTTGCTCTTTTTAAACTCTCTTTTAACTCTGACTTTTTGTTGTTATTTTTGAAGTTTGTAAACTTTAACTTAGTTGTAAGTCCCATAATAACTATTTTTTATTTTAAGTATCTTGTAATATGCAATTTCAATGATTTTAGGTTGTAATTTTTACTTATTTAAGCTTATCACCCTACAGGTTTTTTAACTTGCCTAACTCTCATATATTCTAAAAACGGATTATAAGGGTTCTAATTCGTATAGAAAGCTTAAGAAATATTATATAGAAAAAATATCTACGGCTTAATGGATTAATAAAATATCAAAGAGTTGATGTAGATTAAAAGAAAACCTAATATTTTATGGATAAAAATATTCTTATCTAATATAGTTTAACTACTTTAACATGTAAAAGCTATTAGTTCTTAAATTTTTTATCCAAGATGTGTGTAATAATTAATCTTCGTTAAATAACCGAATAGCAAAAAAAGTAATTAATTTTTTGCTATTTATACTTAAACCAAAAGTATGTGAAACCGTTATTCAGGAAAAAATCAAGAATTACTACAAAAGAAATAAAAGAGTCTTCCAGTTTTATAGAAAATTAATGTTTTTTCTATTTCTATGTATTTTTTTAAATTATGATTTTATATTATCTCACAATCAGTTAATAAATGCATTTAATAGAACGAATAGGCTAGGCGTAATTAATAATATGAAATTTAGGAATAAGTGATTACAATAGTTAAATCAAGTTTAGATGAAATCCATGATACAATTAAGACAATGTTAAGTTATGCGTTGGCATTGTCCGATAGTCAAGTTCCCACTGTGTATGAATTAGGTTATTATTTAGCTGACAATATATTAGCAAAAATATGTTTAGCCGTAGCCATTGAGAAAGGAGAGGAGCAACAAACATATACAACAACAAGTCATGGTAATAGAACAAAAAATTTTTTCAATTTATATAATGACCATTTGAAACAACATTATCCACAAGCACCCAATTATGATCCCGACATCAAAGATTTCCACGAAGAAAGAAATGTGTATCAGCATGATGTAGAATCGTTTGACATGACGATGCGACAACCAAGAGTTAGATCATATGTAAATATCGTAGAGCTAATTATGCGTATGGCAGGTATCCTCAAGATAGGTGAAACCATCCAACCACAGAATTTAACAAGTTCAGGTAGGTCATATAAATATAGCATGATACAATCACGAGCACTGAAAGTCAAATACCAGAGATTACACGATTTATTAAGGGTTCAAGGTGATGCTGATATTTTAATCAAGATTAAAAATCAATTAGATTTGATTACAATAAATCAATTAAAGAAAATATTATCAATGCAATCATCATCATCTAGTGTGAGCCATATTACAATGTGGAATAGTAGGTTTCAGATTTTTTATATGCCGAGTATTGGAGGTGATCATTTTACCATTGAACGTAAAGGTCAAAATAAAGCATCATATACACCTATAGCACCCCATGAAAATCCCGATGTTTTAGACGATTTTTTGCAATATTACCGTGATTGTTTTAGAGAACATGGTATCAATATTAATCCATAAGCAAGATCAATTTTAGTAAAGCTCTCGATCTTCGAAAAAAATAATTTTAAACGCTAAATAATCTATCTATATTATTATTTTTTTTTTACAATATCTCACACTCTGTCCTTCGATATTTTATGTCTAAGTTCAAGATTAGGTTCAAATTTATTATTTAATATGACCAAAAAGAATAATATTTATCATTATTAAACTAAAGCAAGTATATCTCCAATAAGGAGATAAGTATAGACCACAATTCGATTTGCTTCCTCTCTGTCTGTAATATCTTTGTGAGTACCTTTATGTGAGCCACCTAAAATACTTTTCAATCGATCTTTCATAAATCTTAGATGAGATCCTACAATTTTTTTATATGTTTTTGATTCATTTTTTTGAGTGATAAATTCAATAATTCTATTGATAAAGTGCTCCTCATCAAGTTGAATAAATATTTCTTTGCCTTCATTTTCTTTTTGAATATTCTTAGTTGGGGGATAAATAGCATCTGCGAGATCCTTTAATATCCGTCTGCAGCTATGGACTGCGTTCGACCAATTTTCAGAGTTTTCTGAACTTAAGTTCTCATATACAGCGTTGAATCTTTTAACAGAATCAGGTATATATTTACCAATTTTCTCATTTACTTTTTCTTGTATTTTAGAAAAGATATCTTCTGCTATATTTGAATAACGCAATTCCAGATACTTTCGCAGAACATATTTATAAACCATTGAACGTCTACTTGCTAACCGATCAGAAACTATTTTAAATCTTTCTCTTAATTCAGCTCGTTCGCTAGCATTTCCAGTATAATATTTTGGAAAATGTCGAGGATTAGTCGAGGATACTGAAATATCAGCATCACCTGCAACTTCTATGGATGATTTAAGGAAATTTTTCTCATCTTCTAATTGCTCTACTGACTCAGGAAAAACTTTTTCCTTGTTTGATTCATCATGGTATTGCCTGTTAGCCAAAATTCCAACTTCCCATTGCTCTTTTGGCACATAGCCATATTGATTGACAGTATAACCTGAAATCTCTAATTCTAAAATATTTATCATATCAAAGTCATTAGTCAATCTAGCAAGACGAATTGTCTTTAGTGTTATCAAGGTTAATGAGCTTTCTGCGAGCTCAATGTTCCTAATTATTTCATCAGCTAACTCTAAGGCTTCCTTGTATGCATGTTTTGAAGGAGGAATTCTCTCTTCATTCATTGATCTACCCTCTTGATCAAATTTTATTTTTAATTATACTAGTGTTACTATAAAGAAAAAAATATAAGTATAATAATATTGATATTTTTAAGAGATATCCAATAAAGGATTTATTAAGTTGAAGTTTATGGCAGAACGACGCGAATATGCTCAAAGATATAAAAGATTATGGATTTCACTTTCAGAATGGCTCAAAAACAAATCTGACTGGAAAATAGGAGGTGTCGCAAAGGAAGGATCTCGTAGAAAAGGCGACTTTAAGGATAAAAGTGATTTAGATATGGATTTTTGGATTGCTGAACCGTATGAGAAGCAAAAAGTATATGATGATCTAATTCATAAGTTAAGACGAGATTATATAGACAGTCAAGTACAAAAAGGAAGAAGTAATAATGTAATTAAATTTGCTCAGAAAGGACTCAAAGTTGATATTGTTTTATTAACAAAGAAAAAATTTATAGAAAAGAGAAGAAAATACAAAAAAGTTAACTAATAGCATACTCTCTTTAACCAGGAGTTTTTTTCCTGGTTGTGACACTTCAGTAAAGCGGAGTACAGTGCGGCATTGACACCGAAGGATCCAAATTTATAATGCGGCACGATCGTGAAACGGTTAGCTTATTAAATATAATTTAACCAAATTTTAAGATAAAAACATAAAAGGTCAATTCAAAAGGTATTCAAGCTAATTTGAAATGTTAAGGTGGAGGAAAAAATAATTTTATTTGCTTTCTCAACTCTTCTTCAGACCACAGATTAATATCTAATAGAATACTAAAAATAAAATGGATAATTCTTAAAGCATGTATTTCATTCTTTACTCCATCAAATCTATTTAAATTATCTGTTAATTTCTCAATATTATTTTGATTAAAATCTGTAAAAGTATAAATTTGGTATTTTAATATCCCTAGAAAAGAATCTATATCTTGATTTCTTATATCTCTATCTTCTTCTTTTAAAATAAACTTAAAATCAAGATAAAACAAAAAGTACCATCCTAAAAGTGTAGGTAAATCATTTATTCCTTTTATATTGCGTTGAAAGTTGTCTATGCTATTTAAAAAGTTGAAATCATTTTGCTGAATTATTGGAAAAATCTCATCAAAAGTGCTGAGACTATAATTTACAAAACAATCTAATAAATTATTTGTTAGATTTCCAATTATACGATTTAATACAGGATTTGGAGGGGGTGGCAATGCAAAATGCATATAGCTTGTTTTTTTTATAGCAAAATAAATATGTCCTAATTCATGTATGATAGGAAATTCAGATTGAGTATTCTTATAATAAATTATCCAAGAATTAGTGGATGAGTCAAAATCTAATTCTGCTTCTCGAGTTAGGTATGGGTTTCTAATATGATTGATGTTTTCTTCGATAATTGATAATATTTGTTTATATCTACTCAGAGAATTTTGATTAATCATAGTTCATCCTTTTAAGTATATAAATAATATTTCGTTATGCCTATTCAATTTTAGGGTCTTTATTGGAAGTTGGAACTCAAATTTCTGAATTTTAATTTAATATATTTAATAAAAAGATCGTATATAAATTATAGGATTCTTTAAATTAGTTTTTTGCTTTTCAATATATATGTTCCATAGAGATATTAAACCAGAAGAGAAGGAAAAATTAGAAAATGCTATAAATATTATTAAAAACACCATGGTTCAACAAGGATATAAATCTGAAAGATTTATACGGAAAAAAAGGCGTGTAAGTATTAGTCACGAACCAATTAACAAAATAAGGATTTATTTTAAGAAGGATGATACAGATTACGCTATAAGTATTCAAATATATAATTAAGTCCAGATGAGGTCTTAATTATTAATCAAGTACAAAGAATATTTTCTCAGGGATTGATAAGATCTCATAAAAAAGTTTAATTATTAGAAATTAATTAATAATTCAAATATTCAATTGGTGAAATCAGCTTATATTAAATAATTTAAATGAACCTAAAATTCAAAGAATTTTAAATGAAATAAGTGAAGGAAAGTTTGATAATTACACTTATACTGATTGGGATACATTATTTTTAGAATTTCAACAATTCTATGAAGCCCAAGGAGATGAGACTAAGATGTTATTTATGTTAGCAGAACGTAAAATTCATTCAATGAAATATCATCCTACAACTAAACAATTCAAAAGTGAACTTAATGAAAAGATTCAACTGAGAGGAGGTGAATATTCTTATTGTCGAAAGAGATCACATGAAACAAGTACTCCAATTTTAAGAGCCCTGTATGCAGATATAGCATGGATAGGTTTACAAGAAAATAACCTTTTGTTAGATGCAATAAACTCTTACAAACGGAGTTTTTCCTTATTATTAAAGAAAAATATGACAAGTAAACTAATTAAGTACTTAATACGTTCTATACACTTACTTTATAATATTCCAATTAATAAAAAGAGTCTTAAAATCGATACAATAAAACTCGTTATTAATTCATTGGAGAATATAATAAAAAAAAAAGAAATTATTTGGATTCGAAGAACTTCAGATGTATTCGATATACTACTTGGTGAAGATGTAAAGGATTGGGAAGGTATAGACTGGTCAAAACTAAATTCTCTTTTAGAAAATGTAATACAAATATTTTCAACTAATGAATTATCGAGAAAAAAATTTGAGGATCTTCTTATAATATGTAAATCTCGTATTTAATTCACGAAAATTTTCGTGAAATAACCGAATTATAAGGGCTTTTTGTGATATCTTCAAAGTTAAAAATTTACTTTTTTGGAACTGAATTAAAGTCTTATCCATCTTTAGTTCTATTTTTTGTATAATAGACAATTATATGGAGGGTGTGTAAAGATCATTATTTATCATTCATTATTTTTGTGAGGAAGTATTTCATTAATGGTTTGTTTTTATGTATATCATATGAACTACAATAAAGATAATTAAAAGATTAATTTGATTGCAATAAGTATGGATAAAGATAGTTTGACAAAATTACTTTCAGAGTCTCAAGAACTTACATTCTTAATTGGTGCGGGTTGTTCAGTTGATGAACCATCATGTTTAGCAACAGGAAGAGAAATGATTGATTCAATAATCAACCATTCATGTATTAAAGCTGAAGTTGAGAGTTTAATTGAATGTAATCACAAAAATTTGTTTAGATTTGAAGCATTAATAGAAATTTTTCATAATAATTGTGATCCAGATTTGGCTTTATTAGATTATTATGAATTATGTGATAAACCTAATTTTCAGCATTTTTACTTAGCTGAAATGTTAAAAAAAGGAAATTTTGTCATTACTGTAAACTTTGATAACCTAATTGAAAGAGCATTAGATTTGCTAGAAGTTAATATAAATAAGATAATTCCTGTAATTTCTAAAAGTGATTTTTTAAGCAATTTAAATCCTAAAATGATATTTAGACAAGGAAAATTTCCTATTTATAAGATACATGGATCTATTACAAATTATGTAAAAAAAACAGACACTAAAAAATCACTAAAAGCAACTCTCAAATCTCTTGGAAAAATTAAACGAATTTGGGGTGAATTTCTTATCGATCCGTATAAACGCCTTGTTTTTAAACAGATATTGGATAATAGGATACTTGTTGTCATTGGTTATTCAGGTAATGATGATTTTGATATTATCCCTTCATTAAAATTAATTAAAAATATAAGGAAAATAATCTGGCTGAATTATACCGGGGAAATCAACTCAAGTTTAGAATTTTTAGAGATAAAGGAAGGTTCAATAGAAAATGACGATTTAACCACTTTATTAAAAGAAGTTAAAGCTTCATCTAAAGTTAAAGATGTTATTCGTGTTGATGGTAATATCTCTTTATTAATCTCTGAAATATTTATGAGAACAGTAAAAAAAGCTTCGATAGAGAGATTAAAGTTTGTGAAATATGATTTAACACTAGATAAATGGTTTAAACAAAAATTTCCACTTATTGAAGATTATAAAAAGATGTATATCACATATTTGCTATATCTGATGCTAGATGCCCAGCAAAAAACTATTGAAATTGGTCGAAAGCTTTTACAGAAAGCATGTTTATTAAAAGATAAAAATCTAGCCATAGATGCATCTCATGCTATAGGATTGAGTTACTTCGAGATTGGATATCTAAGGAAAGCAAAAAAATATATAAGCATTGCTTTCAATATTCTGAAACATCATAAAAACAACAAATTAAAAGCAATGGTATTAAATTCAAGAGGATTAATATATAGCCGATTGGAATTATACGATAAATCTAAAAGGGATTTTGAGGAAGCTTATAAAATTGCGAAAATCTCGGGAGATTTCATTGATAAATCTACATTTTTAAATAACTTAGCTGATACTTTGATTGTTTCAGGAGACATTGAAGGAGCTGAAGAACTTCTAAATAAAATAAAGAGATTGGATCTCAAATCCGGATCCCTTGTGAGCATGGCACATCATTTGAATAATTTAGCAAGAGTGAAATTCTTAAAAAATGAAACTGGTGAGTCTCTTGAACTATTACTAAAAGCTCTACAAATTTCTAGTGGTTTAAATAATGTTCGAAAAGAGATTGAGATCAAAACTAATTTAGGAACTGTTTATCGAAAAAGAAATGACATCTATAACTCTGCAAAATGGTATCTTGAAAGTTGTAATCAATTAAAAAATATTGAATATTATGACGGAGAAATAGAACTATATACTAATTGGGCTCAGTTCTTTCAGCAAATTGGTGATATAATTTTTACTCTTTATAATTTAGAAAGAGTTATGATGGTTCTTCAAACCATAAAAAGAACTAATACTCCATACTCAAAAATCTTAAAACAAGATATAGAGTTATTAATTGATGATTTAAAATCTATTGGGCTTAGAATAGAAATTATTGAAGATCAAATTTTCATTATGACTCCTTTTTTTTATTCGTGAAACGGTTAGTTCATAGAATTTTAAGATTTTGCTTATGATTACCTTTTTTTCTTTAACCAAATAACTATTACTGTTGTTATCAAAATTATAACTATTCCAGTAATAGCTGTAATTGAAATAATTAAATTTAACGCCGTATTTGCAAATAGAAATACATTTCCCGAATGATCGGAAGCAACTACATAACTTCCATCAGAAGATATATCTACGCTTTCGATATCACTCTGAAAAGTTAAATCCCACATTAGAAATTTTGCCGAAGTATCAAAAGAAAGAACATTATCTGATTTTAAACCTACCACAACAAATTTTCCATCGTGAGACATCGCGAGATCCATAGGAACATCTTGAAGATAATGAGTCCAGATTGGTGAAGAGCTTTGTCTATTAAAGAAAAAAAACTTGTCATCATGGCATGAAGCTGCAATTAGATTTCCATTAGAAGATATAGCTACATTTCTTATATAACTTGAAGCATTGCAAGTCCAAAGCGGTGTACTAGAAGACCTGTGAAATATTGTAGTTTTACCTTCTGGAATGATACCGGGATAGCTACGCCCACTTCCACTAACAATATAATCCCCATTAGAGGAAATTGCTACGGTAAAAACACTATATAGACTATCAAAATACCATAAAGGTGTGTTGCTAAATCTATTAAATAGATATACACCAGAACTACTTGCAGCTGCAATAATATCTCCATCATCAGATATTGCTACTGATTCAAATGACTTTCCCGAATGATAGCTCCATATCAAGCCATTCCTATCAAAAAAATATAATCTATTATCCCATCCTCCTGCAACCATATAAGAGCCGTTAGGAGTTATAGTTAAAGCCCCTACAGTAGCTCCAGTTTTGTAACTCCATATGGGAACTGAACTATTTTTACTAAGAAAATGAATCCATCCATCTGATTGTCCTGTAATAATGTACTTTCCTTGGGACGATATGGCAGCAGTTCTAACGCTGTAATTTGTCTGACAAGACCAAAGAGGAGTAGGATTTTCGTTATTAAATAAATGTACTTTTTGATCGTAGCCGACAGCAACAATAGTGCTCCCATCATCTGAAATCGCAACTTCTCTGATCCGATCTGTTGCTTTAAAACTCCAAAGCATTTCATAACTCCTTCCAGAGGGAACAATCATAATAAAACTAAGTAAAGAAATTGAAATTAGGAGCAGAAAACTGGATTTTTTCTTACTGATTCTCATTATTTATCTTTATAATATCGATCTCGCTGAGTTCTTTATACTTGTTATATATAATATTAATTATAAAGTTATGCAGATATTTAATTGTCTCAATAGAATCTTTTGCTATATTAACTGTTAAATGTATTTTTAATACATTTATATAACACGATTCATATCTCTTAGTATCCAATAAACAATTACTTGAATATTATACGAGTGATTAATATTTCAAAAGAAATTGGGTTTGCACTTTCCTTAGCGGGAGGAATCAGCTCCTTCATATATGGGTTATTTTTACCTTTATGGTTTTCTTTTATTTATATATTCGGACCTCTTTTTACTACGATACTTCAGATGGTAATTATAATTGGTGGAGTAATAACGATAGAGGGTGCAATAATTTTTTGGATTAAACCTTCGATATCCGGCAAGTTAGTATTAGTTGGATCAATATTGGCGGGTGTAAACCTCATCTCACTTTATGGCGGTATGAGAATTCATAAAATAAAATCCAAGAGTTAGTTTTTTCTTTAGAAATTCTGTATTTTTGGTCGTGAAATAACCGAATTAGTTTTTATGAAATCCAGAATGTAAATCCATGATATTTGAATATATTTTATCCAAAATTATATAAATATAATCTCTTAAACTAAGCACTCGTTAACTGACATAAAAAATAATTTTCAAACTAAAACCTAAGTTAATCTTGATGAATTTTTTAACCTTTGGAGAGGCATAAATAAGATAATTTTAAAAGAGAGATATCTATTGATGAAATAACAGATTATTTGATAAAAACGGGAATTATTACAAAGTATGAAAAACATCTATATGTATTTTTTTTATCACGGAACTTTTTTTAAACAAGCTAAATGGCGAGGTGAGAATTGATATCATGAATGTAAGCATAATGGAAGAAATTCTATATTTTTTTGGGTTTACATTTGAGAGACATCTGATGAATAAAGATACAGGAGGGTTTTTTCTTTTTCCACATTCTCTAGAAAACATAGAGTTAAATTTAGGAAGATTTTTATCAAAAAAATATGTTTTAACAGAAGAACTTGTAAAAAACATTTTTGAAGATGAAAAAGAATCAATTAATATCATTGATAATAGTCCTAGAACCTATACGCCTACAATAAAACCGTATTATCATAAAGGATGTAGTAGTAATGAAAATCTCTCTAGAATTTTAGAAATTCATGGAGTTTTGGAGGAAAAAGCGGAGGATATTTTTGACAACTTTGATCCTGAGCCTGATTGTAAAAAAATTTATGAAAAAATAATAAAACAGACAAAAACAGTTAAAGATCTCTTATTATTGAAGATTATGAGTTTTATTATTTCTGATAATATTTTAAATATCCCTACAAGTATTACCAAGGATATTTCAGATATTTTTAATGAGATAGAAATTCCTAAAACATTACATTCTAAAATTGAATATCATGATAGTTTAACTCATGAATACCAGAGAATTTGGTTAAATTCACTTTTTTCTGAGATTCCTCGCTCTTTCATTAACTTTTATGCACACGGATTTAATTCAACTGGGTGTCGTAAGGAAATCTTTATTTTGTTTCATCAAAAGATGGTTGACTATTTAGATAATTTATTTGATTTACTCTCACTAGATAAAATTATCTTAAAATCATTCAATGATTTACTTATCAATTTTCAAAGTAAATATCTTACGCCCCTTTTAGATTTCAGAGATACTACATTATTTTTATGCGATAAAATATTTGACAGTTGGGTGATTAATAAACACATATTTTCAGATGAATTAGCAGATTATGAGAAAGAATTGCATGATTTAATTAAACAAAATTTACTTATACTTGATGATGATCAAGTTCTATTAAAAGATGGTTATGAAGGTAGTGAAATGGGATTACAATATTTTGAAAACTCAAAATTATATCGCTATAGAGATAGTCTAAGGGAGAAAGAGAATAATCGCATTGAGTATAATAGAAATAAAATAATAGCAAAATGGTTATTTACAAAGGTTAAAATAAAAAATGATAAGATCATGATTCTGAATGATTTTACTCCAAAATCAGATGAAAATAAAGAAAAATTTCCTGAAACTAGAGCCTCCGATGATTTAATGGACGAAACCTTCAATAAATTTCAAAAAATGTTAAATATTACTGAAAAAATTGAGATTTCTGTCGTAGCAAAAATGATGGCTATATCTGATAGTGAATTATTGATAAAATTGATTGATTGGGGAGAAAAATTATCATTTAGGATAGATAATAATTTTATTGTGCGAAAGGATGGGGATATCATTATTCAAGAATCAAATTTTAATGATAAAATTCAACCCCCTTTCAAAGCGTGCAATAAAAAAGAACCATATATATTTGTGAGCTATGCGCATAGAGATAAAAAAATAGTCTTCCCAATCATCGATACGCTGAACAAAGAAGGATTTAAAATTTGGTATGATGAAGGTATACCTATTTCAAGCAATTGGGAACAGGTTATAATTGATAGTTTAGGTCCTGCTAAAATTATATTAGCGTTTATATCTACTTGTGCTATGGAATCGAAAAATATTGAAAATGAGCTTCTTTATGCTTTAGACCATAATAAGAAAATTCTACCTATATATATTGAAGACTCTGAATTAAGTTCAAGATTAGATTTTAGAAGATTACAAGATTTTCAAGGCATATTAAGATATAAACTAACCAATAGTAGATTTATAATGAAACTACTAAGTGTGTTAGATAAATATTTTTAAATTTTTCTACACAGTTATTGCTTAATTTCTTCGTGAAATAACCGTTTCACGAATTTTAACATATTTTCCTATATGTTTAGATTTTTCTATTAGAATAGATTGATTTTACTTCAAATAAAGAAAAATTAGAAAACTAAGGCATAGATAAGATCTATATAAATTCCTAAATATAGGGAATTTTAATGAATCTATTAAAAAAGACAACTGTTTTCAAACCTTATGATTCCTTTAATAGTTTAAAAACAACTTTTATATCAAAGAAATAAGAATCAGCCTTAGGATACTAATTTATTTGAATTCTTTAAATCTGATGAATTTATATACAAGAATAATTAAAATATAATTAAGGATTATTGCATTAAAAGACAAAACAAAGTTTTAATTCATGAATGAATCTAATAAGATAAAAAACTATAATCTCCTTGATATGAAAGGAAGATTTTTTATTTTTTCTTTATCCAAAATAAAAGTAAAGAAAAACACAAAGAAAAGTGATCTCGTTGATTATTTAGATCAAAATTTATATATATTTAAGGAAGGTACTCCAAGTAAACCTGGAATGGGGTTTAGGGTAATTACGGAAATAGACTTCCCCGCAAATATAATGGAGAATGATGAATATAGGAATTTTTCAGAAAGAATCATCGTTATTGAATATATTCAAGAATATTATACAACTAAAAAGCAGCTTGATAGAACGAGCCTAAAGATAAAATCTATAGGAAGAAAAGTTTTAACTAATTATAAGAAAGATTATATTTTCATAATTTTTCCCTCTCTTTTAATATTTAAAGGAGGAAAAGAATCATACTTGGCTATTTGGGATGAATTTTATTTAGTTGCTAAAAAACTCTTAAATATTCAAAAACAGTATAGATTTAGTGAAGAATTTTTTTTAAAAATATTGGAAAAATTTTGGTTTAAGCAGAATAAGATTGAAGAAGACTTTAAAATTGATTTTTTTAGAGATTTAAGTACAGAGGGGGAAAAAGATTTTATGGGACAAATGATCGACGTAAGAAATTCTTTTGATATAACAAGATCGTTACCTATTTTGATTTCTTTTCTTGGAAGAAAAAAACCTAAAAAGGGACTTTTTGATTTTCAACTTAAGGATAATTATTATTCAATAGAAATCAATAAAAATGGTTCATTAGTTCCAAGACAACAGTTAGGAATTTTTAAAAATATAAGTCATAATGAACGTGCATTTTTTGGATGTTATGTCGTATATCGAATAATAAAATTTTATGAAAAATGGGAATTATTAGAAAATACAGAAAAGTTTATCACAATAGATTTTATTAAAGCTATTGTAGATTTTTGTCAAACTCAAGGTTTTGATGTGTTTAAAGGTTCAATTGATTTAATAAATGATTATATGATATTACGAGGTGAAATAAAAACTGAGTAAAAAGTCTAGTAGAAAACATAACATATTTCCGCATTCAAGAATTAGAGCGCTTATGAAAAATTTTGGTGCCGAAGGTTTTAGTTCAGGTGTGATAGAAATGGCTGAGAAAGCCATTTTTGAATTTTTAAAAGAAATCACGGAATATGCTGTATCATTTACAAAACACGATGCTAGAAAAAGGTTAGCAGAGAAAGATTTAAAACAAAGTCTTTTATATCTATATAAAGATTTATTTAAAAAAATAGACAAATAAATAATGTTTTTAAAAATATTCAAATTTATAATAGATGATTTTTACAAATTGTCTCAGTTTTTTGAGAAGAATAGGTTAATTCATTTTAAAATAGATGATGATAAATTAATCTTCAAAATAAATCTGATCGAAAAACTCAACGACAATTATTTAAGAATTCAATATGATTTCACTAATGAATTAAAAGTAACCAATTTCAATACAGTTCTAAGCATACAATCAAATATAATGTATTTCCAAATTGATTCAACTTTTTATTCTATATTCTCTAAATTCATTCATAATTTAGAAATTGAGTTAAAGAATAATAATATTGAAATTAGATTTGAGAATTTAGTTTTTGAGAGAGAAAAAATCTGGAATTTCATAGAAAATTCATATCAAATATTGAATTTGGAAATAATGACTGAAAAAGGTTTAATAGAATTACCAGAAGATAATAGTATAGATTTTTCAAAATTTAAATTTAAGTTAAAAGAATATCCTATTAGTTGGGCACAATTAGTATTTAAAACAGCAGATATAAGTTTTCAATTTCATTTTTATATTAATGAAATTAATCTGCCTGATTATCTAAAGATAAAAGATTTAATTGGTTTTTTTGATTATTTTGAGGAATATATGAAACATTGATTATAAATGATAAAAATAAGAAAAATTGTAAAATTCTTCAAAGACTTCTTCAATGAATGTAAAGTATTCTATGCTTTTTACAGTTTTTTTATATCAACATTCAATTTTTCTCTTTTTGTTTTCTATTTCTCAGAAAATATTGAATGTCTAATTATAATTGAATTAATAATTCTAATTGCCCCCATTCTTTACTTTTTATTTTTTTCCTTTGAACGCAAGATCAAATGTGAGAATTTTTATTATTTTGAAAAACTTGGAAGATATAAGACTAAAGCACAGCTTATTGATAACAGAGATAATAATATAATCATAATTAATTCTAAAACCTATCTTTTTTATTTACAATTAAAAATTGGAAGAAAAATAAAAAGTTATGAGTTATTTTGGAAACCAAGAGAAAGTATCGAAATAAATCCAGGGGATATTTTGCCTTTTCTAAATTTCAAAGAAAATAGACTTATATGCATTAATAATAATAATTATTCTTACAATGTAGTTATTGAGTTCACTTATTTAAATTCAGAACCTGTTGATATTGAATTCATTATCTACTCAAAAATTAAGAAAAAGAAGAAAGAAATAAAGAAATTGAATATTCAAATGAGATAATATCATCTATTTATTTGAAAGATTTTAAAGGATAAAAAAATCCATTAACAGAATACTTTTAAAAGTATTCTATGATATATTCTGATAAAAATTTTTAATGATTTAAATTTTTATTATTATTTGATTCCACACAAAGACAGAATTAAAAAAATAGTAAAATTTTATTTGAAAATAAGAATTTATAGTTAATTTGCTTTTAATTTTTAACGGTTATTTCATGAATAGTTCTCATATTCCTACAAAACTCGATTATGAATTATTATTTTATTATGGCAATAGCAATAAATTTTATTAATAAATAGGAAATTCAAACTATTACATACAAAAATTAAGAAAAATTGTAAACTATATTGATAGCAGTTTTTAATGAGTTTCATTAATGTTAGGAAGGAAAGTCGAAGAGTAATGAAAGAAAAAAGATAATTTCTAAGTTTATAGTAATTTAAAAGGTTGTTTTAATAAAATAATATAAAATATCTATGATGAATAAATGTCGCTTCATAATCTTAGCAGGTTTGGATTATTAACAAGAGAAACCACCTTAATTTTACAAAATCTAGAAAAAAATATACAATTTAACAACGTCGAGTTTAAATTATATGAATCTGGTTATACTTCATCCAAATCTCATGCAACAAGGATTAAATCTGAAATTAAAAGAAGGATAAACCTAAAAAAGGATTTTTTACCTGAAATAAATTCCTTAATTACAATGGCAAATACGAATTTTAATTCAATTGTAAAAGGGCAAATTTACTTTGTCTATTTATATAATACGGATACATTTGTTTCTCATATAACTGACAAATTAGGAGAGATTTTTCATTCGAATTATGACAATCCAGAAATTTCAAGAAATACTATTAAAAATTTATTAATGACACATCTAAATTCAATATCGATTGAAGGACAAAACAAAACAATTGAAAATTGGATTGGTAAATATTTGAGTATAATGCGTGAAATTAACATCCTTATTCGGAAAAGAAAACATGACTATTTTATTAATTTTTATGCAATTATGCCAGAAACCTGGTATTTTTTTATATTAGATTCATATTTTAAAAGCTATTCATTATTTAAAAGTGAATTTTTCAAATCTTTTCAAATCGAACCTTCCACAATTCCTAACTTATTACAAAACCTTGAAAATACTAATTCAAAAACCAATAGAATGATGATACATACGCAATTAGTAAATAATTCTATTAAAATTGAAACTTCTTTCAACAGTATTCAAGAATGGATTGTGAATGTTAAATGAATGAAGATGTAATACAAAAATTAGAACAATATGAATATGAACTTGAAAAAATTATAACGCGAGATACTCCCCTCCGAGATCCATCTATTTCGGTTATTCATTTATCTAAAGAGAATGTGGCTGAGGGATATAAGCATTATTTAGCTATTTTGAAACGATTAAAAGGTAAATACACAAATTGGGAATATAAACTCTTAAATGTTGAAAAAAGTTTTTTCGAAATATTAAAAAAACGTCGATACCTTGAAAAACAGCAATTTGTGAAAAAAACCGAGAGAGATATCTATAAAAATGACTTGAAAAATAGCATATTGAATGATGTGATGGATATAATTCAAAATGAGGTTTATTTTCTAAAAGAAAAATGTAGCCATGAAGGTAATCCCCCATTTTTAGTTTTAATAAACATGCACTCGACCTATCCTTACATTCAGACAAAGGATGTGATCTCTCGAGTTATTAATGAAAAAGGTGTATATATTATAATATTGTATGTTTCAGATATCAAACATCACCTAGGTGAAATTGAATCTTATAGGTATGGAAATTATATGGTTCATTCTTACTTCTTGTTCTAATTTTTAACAAAACAAATAAAAATACTTCAGATAAAGATAATATATATAAATCAAAAAAAGATGAAAAATTATGAGTTCTAAAAGTTCAAATTCTATAACTATTCAAGATGTTTTTGATAAGGATCGAAATCCAAGAAGAGAATTAAATTTAATAGTTAAAGTTGCAGACACTTCTGAGAGAAATATATGGACAGAATTCGAAGAATTCGTTTTAACAGAGGCATTACTAAAACATATCCATCAGTTTTATACCGATTTTTCAGCGTCCATCTCCTTTGATGAGCCCAAAATGCCCTTTTGGTTAGAGGGGTTTTATGGCTCTGGAAAATCACATCTTTCTAAAATAATTGGCCATCTTATCCAAAATTCTCAGTTGAGAGATCGTAAAGGGAATTTATGGACAGCAATCAAATTTTTTACTGAACACATCTTAAAATCTTTAAAATGTGAAAATCCTGAATTAAAGAAAATAAAATCAGAACTAATCGAGGGTCTTGAATTGCTTCCTAAGAAAATAAATGCTAAAACAATTTTTATAAATCTTTCAACTTATTCAAAATCAGAAGTCCTTACAGATTCTTTTATAGAATCATTTACAAGTGCTTTACTAAAAGAATTTAATATGTTTTTAGGCCTTGCAGAAATTAATCAGACAGCAGAATTGGAAAAGAATCTCATTAAACAAGGGTTCTATGATGAGTTTAAAAAAATCGTTCAAAAAAGAGAGGGCGAACCATGGGAGGAAGTTAGAAAAACTACATCTTGGGCACGGATAACCTTTTTAGGTGTATATACACAACTCAAAAAATGTGATTTAAGTATAGCACAGGAATATTTAAAAGGCGCTGATCTAGACAGTAATCAAAAAACAGTTGTTTCAGTTTTAAAAGAGATTAATGATTGGGCAATTAATCATTTAAATGTTGCTGAAAAAGGAATTGTAGGTAAGGTACTAATCGTTCTCGATGAAGCCGGTTTATTTTTCAGTTCAAAAGCATCTCGTATTGGAGAAATGATGGCTGTTGCTGAATGGATACATACATCAAAAAACGAATCCCATATAAATATGATTTTTAGTGCTCAACAAAGTATTCAAACTTATATAGAAAGTGTAAAAGTAGATATTGATATAAAAACAGCTGAACAACGATTTAAACATTGGTTTTTAGATAAAAACAATATAAAAACTGTGGTAATTCAACGTTGGCTAAAAAAGGATGTTTTAGATAAAGGGAAACAACTTCAAAAATTATTAGATGATAAATATCATGCAATCATTGATGGTACTGTTTTTGACACGATTAAAGATCCAAATTTGGAGTATAAGCGTCCAACCAAAGAGGAATTGTTCTTTACATATCCATTTTTACCAAATCAATTCCCTTTAATGATTAAAGTGACTCAAAAATTAATTTCAGAACAGATAGTTGAAGAACAATATGGTGGAAAGACCAGGTCAATTTTATCCATGACGCGTGATGTTTTAAACAATAAACTAGACTTCTCTGAAAAAAAAATATTTCTTGAGGAAAATTTGGGTTCATTTGTTATTATTCCACAATTATATGACACCATAATTTATACACTGAAGAATAAAGATGAAGATCAATTTAGATTAGTAGAAAAAACAAAATCCTTGGTTGAAGATCCTTTGATTTTCACTGAGGAAGAGCGCAGTATTCCTATTTCTTTTAACGACATTACGAAGACTGTGTTACTATTAAAATATATTGATGAAGTTTGTGTTAATGATGAAACTATCATAAAAGCGCTTTTTTATAGTATTGATATTCCAAAAATAACTTATGCTCAAAAAATAAAGAAACTAATCTCAGAACTCAAAAAGAAAGGATATTTAACTTACAAAAAGCGTCAAATTGAAGATAAGGAAGGTAAATCAAAAGATCTCATAGAATATCAAATCCCGAGTCAAGAAGAAAGAAAATATATTGAAAAAACTCAACACGTTCCAATTAATCTTGATCAAATTCAAAAATGGTTTGAAGATTTTTTTAAGGAAAAAGAGGGTTATGGTAAAGATTTAATCGAATTTAAGATACAGAATTATCTACAATCTTTAATTAACCCATCAAATCAAACATTTAACCTTGAAAATGGTATTCGTTTAAAATTTGAATGGTATTTAGATCCTAACTTAGATGAGATTTTAGGGAAAATCTCTGAAGACCAAAATATTGCATCGATATGTGTGCTTACTAACCGTATGTTAAAAAGAAAAATTGATAGTTTAAAGAAATTATCTGTTCAAATACAAACACTATGTAAAAAAGCAATTGATAGCAAAAAGTTACTAATATTTATAACTCCTAATCTTTCAGGAAGTATTAATGAAATCTCTCAAAATTTCGAATTCTTATTAAAATCAATTCAGGAGTGTATCAGATTTCAAGAAACTAAAAATACTGACCTTTCGATGCCCGGAAATGTTCAAGTTTCTTTTGAACAAAGAATTATTGATATCAAAAAAGATATATTGGATATTCTAAAGGAAGATTTTACCAATGGAGTGATTTATTATGCAGAAAAGCAAGAAAAAGTTGATATTAACACTCTTCAAAATGATATATTCAATGTTATAAAGCAAATCTATTCAAAAATCAACCCATTTGCCTATCTAGGCCAAATCAAATTTACAAAAAGTGAAATAGAATTCTTATTAAAATGGGATCCCAAAAAACAAACAAAAATTCCTGCTATATTTAAAAGAAGTACAAAAAATATTACCGCTTCTCTAACTATTTTTAATAAGAAAGACGAGTTTAAACCCAATCAAACAGAGCAATATGGACATCTAATAAATAAATTCAAAGGATTTTTAAATGATTTCCAAGGTATCGATAATGTACCCGCTGAATTTCTAATAAAAACATTTAAATCATCGCCCTATGGATGGAATGAACAGACTTTACTTGTTACAATAGTGGCAATAATCCGCAATAATGAATGGGAACCAATTCTTGGAGGCTCAATCAAACAGCCATATGATAAAGAAATTGTTGAAGCATTCACAAATCCAAAGAAAAACTATGAAAAATTCCAACAATTAAAATTTAAAACTGCGGAAACAATTAGTCAAGAAGAATTAACTGAAGTAAGTAACTTATTAAGAAATTTATTTACTGAGCATGTATCCCAAATAAGCCGTGAGTTTATTGAATCTTCAATTAAAAAAGTTTTAATGGAACTCCAAACAGTTTACATTGAAGTTAAGCCAGAAATTGAGAAATTTAAATTTGGAGTAAAATTTTTGAGTGAAATTTCAAGTTTAATTGATATAATAGATAAGACACTAAAAATTAATCGTTCCGTAGCATTTATTAAGTCCTTCATGGAAGGGTTTAAAATTTATGAACAAAATTCGACAGAAAAAGATCTTTTTAAAAAGTACAAACAGACTCTTTATCGCATTAGAGAATTAAAATCTACGGGAAAAATTGAAAAGTACCACAAATTATTAAGTTTCCTTATTAGTACATATGCAAGTTGGTCAAGCACACAATTATCGCTAGACAATATTGAACTATTAAATAATGTAAAGGAAAAAGCCTTAAATTCCTTAAATGCCCCTCAAGTGTTATCAGACGCAAGTTGGGCAAACTTATGGTCTGAATCTAAACAATTATGGGATACCTACTGGGATTCTTATATAAATCTTCACAATAAACTTATCATTGATATACAAGACGCTATTACTAAAATTAAAAATGTAATTGCAAACTTAGAAATCTCTACAGAAATAGATACAACTGCGATTTCTAAAATTTTCACTTGTAAAAATAAAGTAAAAATCCCAAAAGAGATTTCTGATGCATCGTCATTCATTTGTCAAAATTGCACAAAAGATTACAACGCTCTTCGAGTATTTGAAAATACTATTCAGTCTGAATTGACTGCGATACTCGATGCATTAAAAGCCCCCCCTCCACCACCACCTCCACCTGAGGAGCAAGATGTAGTACCGAATGATGATCAACAACAGAGTTGGCAGAAATACCAAGAATTACATAAGAAAATTGAAGTATTAATCGCAGAAATTCTTAATCTGAAGAAAATTCATAGTAAGGATAAAGATATACAGCAAAATATTAAAGAATTTGAGAAACAGTTAAGTTCAAAATTTAAAATATTTGATATAATTCATCTATGTTCTTCAGAACCGGAATTTTGGGGCATTGAAAAACAAGCTTGTAAGCATTGTAATGTTGAATATTCTTCTATGATTGATCTCCATTCAGAGGTGAATGAAAATTATAATAATTTATTGTTTCTAATAAATGAAAAGCAACAAGAATTCCCAGAAAAGGATATTGAATTCACATTTGATCTCCAAGCTGAGCAAACATTGATCGAAAATCTCGATGATCATATCCGTTTAATTAAAACGATTATTTCATCTTACAGAAAAAATAATCCAGATGTTCATCAAAACATTAGAATAAAAATAAGAATAGAAGAAGGCGATTAAATTTCTCGAGACAGCCCAAGGTAATGAACTAAAAACATTAGTAGAAAAATGCAAGGAACTGCTTGAAAAAAATTTTCAAAAAAAAATTCTAGAATATGGAATCCAGTTAGATAAAAATAAATTAATTCCTTCAGACGAATTAGTGCAATATACCGTTCTTGAAACAGAAGAAGAGAAGCAAAAGTTTCAAGAACGCCAAGATCAAATATTAAACGCCATAAAGATTGAAAACCAAGCTTTATTAGGGGCGATTGTAAAAAAAAAGAATAATAAATCAAAAAAGTCAGCGGATTCAAAAGAAAAAGTTAATAATAGTAAGATTTGGAATCAAGCTTATAATTGGTTTACTGATCGCTTGGTTTATACTTTTTTAAATCGATTATTTGCCATTCGGGTAATGGAAGCGCTTGATTTACTAAAAGAATCCACTTTAATACCACAACTTGATTTAGGCAATCGTTCAGCGCGAATGACAAAAATTCAAGAAAAATTCCCGGGCAAATCAATTACCGAATGGCAAGTTATGGTTATTAAGGATGCATTCTTGGAATTGAGCGAAGATATTCGTATAATCTTTGATGAGGAAGACATTGCTACAAGGTTTTGGCCAGATGGAGATGTTATTGCTCAATTAATAACCTATTTTAATGATATAAATCCTGAAATTTATAAAACAGATGATTATATTGGCTGGTTCTATCATTATTATGTGTTGAAGATTCGGAAGGGTCATAAAACCATGAGTTCTCACGGTTCAAAGTCTCCTGCTAATCCATATTATCTATCAATTTTAAATACTGTTTATACTCCCAGATGGATGGTGCAAATTCTTGTTGATAATTCATTAGGCCACTGGTGGCAAGATTCGCATCCAGAATCGAAAATATTTTCAGATAGCTCTTTTTTTATCCAAAAAATACCGATTAAATTGGACCCTTCTACTAATGAATTACTTGATTTAAAAATTTTAGATCCCGCTTGTGGTTCGGGTAATTTTTTGGTTTATACATTTACTAAATTAGTACAAATGTATGAAGAAAATTATCCAGAATGGGATCTTTGTAAAATTTTAAAAATCATCCTTACTCAAAATTTATACGGTGTGGATATTAACAGGCGCCCGGCTCAACTTTCCGCAATTGCTTTATTTATTTTAGCAAAACGCCTTATTAAGGAAAAAGCTCCTGAATCGTTAGCTACATTTAAAATGCCCTCTGTTAACATAATAAGTTGCGATATTCGAATTCCAAAAGACGATAAAAACCGTATTATTTTCCTCCAAAGATTTAAAGATGTTAAGGTCCAAAAAATACTTAAAGATTTAATTGGCCAGTTTGATAACGCAGATCAACTCGGCTCTTTAATTGATATTAAAAGCCTTCAAGCCGAAATCAATAAATTAAAGCGGGATCACGAGGTTAAACATAAAGCCAAAGGAAGTTTAGATAAATTCTTACCAGGAGAATATTTGAAAAGCACACAACATGAATATTCTTTAAATCTAGTGGACATCGTAGAGAATGAATTAATCAGCGATGAATCTCAAAATATAGGATTACTGCTCTTTGGACAACAAGCGAAGAATGCAGCTTCTTTAGCTCAAATTTTAATGCAAAAATATGATTTTATAATGAGTAATCCTCCATTCGGTTTAAGTATGGATGTTACTAAAGAAAAACTAAAGAAGTTTTATCCCAATTCCTATGGAGATTTAATATCTGCCTTCATTGATCAATCCCTACGATTATTAGAAAAAAATGGGTATATTGCAATGGTAACTGATTACTCTCTTATGCATTTATCAAAATTTGAAAAATTTAGAAAAAATATATTGTTAAAAAAATCTTTAATCGAATATTTTCTCCTCACTGGAAAAGGGACTTTACCTGATGCAGGAAATAATCCGATTCTTTTCATTTTAAGAACATCTGATCAGAATTTAGAACAATTTTATGGTTATTACCGTAATTTTTTCCAATTAAAGAATAAAAATAATTCATATATATCATCCTTTAAAGAAGATATTAATAATATTAATAATTGGAATGACAAGACTCCCATCCCATCAAATTGGCTTTTTATAAATCAAAAAATATTTACTAATTTACCTGGGTCTAAATTTTTTCTTTCATATAAAAAGGAATTTGATGATTTATTTAATTTTTTTAATATTTACCCTAGATTAGATATAAGTCAACATAATAGCAACGAGAAAGAAGGGCTTAGTGATCATAATCACCTTGCTCGTTGTTTCGCTGGAATTCAAACAGGGAATAATGATTATTTTCTGAGATTCTGGTTCGAAGTAACCCCAAATTTAATTCGTAAGGTTGAAGAAATCTCAAGTGTAGATGAAATCCCAAAAACCGACAAAGCTTTTATTCCCTATTCTAAAGGAGGTGGTGATATTCGATATTATTGCAATAATGGCTATATACTTTGGTGGAATAAAGATTCAATTGAAAAAATGAAAGGGTTTCATTCTGTTATTAGAAATCCTCACTTAATTGGTATATCTGATCTTCATTGGCCTAGAGTATCATCAAAAACAAGAACTAGATTTATTAAATCTCAACAAGGAATTGCTACTGATAATACTACTATGGCTATACACATCATTGAACAATCATTAGAGCCGTATGTACTACTTGCTTATTTAAACTCAAAGATATGTTCTTTTTTTGGTATTTTACAATCGAAAAGTAGAAACTGGCAAGCTGGAAATATTGCTCGTTTTCCAATTCCTTTTAATTTTCTTAAAAAGAAATCAAAAATATTATCAAAATTAGCTAATGAATCTTTTGAATTAAGGAGAGATTGGGATACTGGTTATCCAATGTCTCCGATTTTTGCGGAATCTTTTTTTGATAAAGTAATTGAGAATAATTCTACAATTTTTAATCTTGGAATTCCAAAAACAGGACATCCTTTCTGTGAAGATTATCAATTTAATAAAAGTGAAACGGCAAATTCGATTAATTTAATCATAGTTAAAACAGAAAATATTACAATAAATAGGTTAATTGAAGCTGTTGAGCAGAGATTTAATATCCTAACAAAGAGACTTGACGAAATAGATGATGAAATTAACAATATCACATATGAAATAATTGATGTTAAAGCATCCTCAGCATTAGACGAGTATTATGATATGATTGTAGGAAAATTGGGTTGGGAAAAAGAACCAGAAATTAGGGTTAAAGATTTTCTCATGTCTAATTTAATGAATTTAATTAAGAAAAATTCAAATGGAATAATTTTATTAAATTCTTTTAAGGAAGATGCATTAGGACTTTATAATATTTTTGTCGATCTACTTTTGGAGAAATTTAATCGGGATATTAAAACAATTCAGCCAATCCTTAAAGAACTTGAAAGATTGTTAGAAAAAAATTTTAAACAATGGATTGCAGAAGATTTTTTCTTCTATCATTGCCAACGTTTTGGAGGGCGTCCTATAATTTGGCAATTTTCATCAAGAACAAAATCAAATCAAAATAATGCAATTGATATATTTGTTGATTATCATAGAATTAATGAAAACTCATTACCTAACATTAGAGTTGAATATATCGAGCCTTTGTTAAAAATATATGAACAAAGGAAGGCGATTGGAACTCTACCTATTGAGGATGTCCCTAAACTTGATGAGCTTAAAGAATTGATTAGAGCATTTATAGGTCTAGAAAAAGGTTATGAAAGGATCCCAAACCCAAATGCTCTTACTGGGAAGAATGCGCAAAATGGAAAGGGGGATGATAAAACATGGGAATGGATTTTTTCTCAAACGGAAATGATTATAAAGAATGGATATAAACCAGACCATTTTAAAGGAGTTTTAATAAATATAATACCATTGTGTATAGAATTGCCAGATACAAAGAAAAAAGAATTTCCCATTGAATATTACTCAATTTGTCCAAAAGGAACCTTAAAGCAAGTGCTTAAAAAAATCAGTAATCTAGGTCAACTTAAGAACTCCATAATTAGAAATAACGATGATAAGAATATTGATAAAAAGGAAATAGAAGATAATAACGATTCCAATTCAGATTTAGAGGTATAGAATTTATGGTACAAAAAGGTTATAGACATGAATCTTTAAGAGATTTGTTATGTAATTTATTTTTCGATGAAAACCAATTCCCTTTTTTAATAATTTATGATACTAATAATATTTTATCTGACTTTCTTGAACAAGAAATATCAAAACAGACAGGATTTAAACTTTTATCCATTCAAGCAAATCAAAAACCTGTTGAATTTTTAGACCGTATAAAAATTGTTGAGGATTTCAATGAAGATATGGGATGGTACGAGCATTCTTGGATCATACATGTTTTTGGAGAATATTCGAGAGAAATCGAATCTTTCGGTTCATTTTATTATTATGGAAAAATTGGAAAAGTCATCATAATTGAGGATTTTTATGATTTTCTAATGATTCCCGAGCTGAATCTTGTTAGAAGTAAAGATACTAATTCACTTCTCGAACAAGAGCCCTCCTTAAACCAATTTATGCTTAAATATTTAGCGGATATGCCAATATCTTCTTATATTAACTCTGAAAAAGCTTTCAATGAATCTGCGGCTTGGATGATTTTATTCACGTCCAATTCACTCATTAATCCATCACAAAAAGCAGATTCTCCCTTATGGATTTCAATTTCTCAAGAAAAAAAAATCTTTTCAAATGAAAAAAATTTATTAGAATTAATTTATTTTAATGATCTCCTTACTCCAAAAACTTTAGATGAAAAGATCATAAAGTATTTGAATAGATATTTTAAAGAATTGTTAAATGAACTAAAGATAACAAATCTTACGCTCTCAGAAGACTGGAATGAAAATTTCATACATATAATTCAATTTATCTTTCATTATGGTAAATCAGCTTTTTCAAAGAGAAGTACAGGTAAAAAAAAAGCGGTTACTATTGATGCCTTTTTAATTCCCGAAAAAAAAGAAATAATCCTTCCACGAAATACTATTGAGATATTCGGGAATTTTATAAATGATTGGTTAACCAATAGCGATCAAATCCTTTTAATCCGTTTTCAACAATGGACAAATATATTGAGGAAGAAGCAAACCTCAATCTCAATCAAACAAGAAGAAATTCAAAAATTTAAGAACAGTTTTTCTTATACAGGAATTATAGATATTTGTCTTGCATCAAGTATTTTGGAATCTCAGCAAAAAAATCCCTTAAAGAAAGAAGAATGGTTAAGTAAGGTATCTAATCTAATTAATAACCGAGAGAAATTATGGAAAAATTATGCTAGGTTATGGTGGAAGGACAGAGATCTAATTTCTTTTGAAAAAAAATCAATTTCGATACATCAACTCTGGGAATTTACTTTAAGGGCGGGGTTATTACTCTCTTTTGAAATTACTTCTTCGAATTGGCAAGATTTACAAAAGATTGCTTGGGAAATTGAAAATAATTATATGATCGTGATGAAACCAGAGTTCAATCACATTTTCAAAAGCGAGGATTCTTTTAAACAGTTTTTAAATATTATAACAATATTAAATAAAAAATATATTGATTGTCAAAAGAAAATTGAAAGACCTTTTTCAGAATATTATTACAATCTTTTGAATTCAGAGGATATTTATAACTTTTCTAATTTCTCTAAGACCACCTGGAATGAATCAATAAATAGAATCAAAGAAAATCATAATATTGGGTTTATATTTTGCGATGCTTTACGTCAAGATCTTGCAAATGAACTAAAACAAAAAATAGAAAACAAATGGGATCAAAAAAAATCAATTATTGCAGAGAAAGAGATTGAAGAAATTCAATCTTTATCCTTATTACCTAGTATTACTAATTTAGGATGGAGCCAAATCTTAAGAAAAGAAGATGAGATATATGTAAAAACATCAAGTGATAATTTAATTTCTGGTATTGAGAGCAAGGCAGAAAAAAAGATTTTTTACAATCCCAAACATCGAAATTCGAGGATTTTACAAATTTTAAATGAATCTGGGAAAAAAGTTGAGCTTTTGGAAATAGATCTGAAGAATTTCAAAGAACAAAAAAGCACATTACAACAAAAAATTAATCAAAATAATTCTATTTCAGTTCCAATATTGTGGTATGATAAATTTGATAACCATGATTTAAGTTTTGAAGAATTTATTGAAAAGAAGGATATATATTTAGATGAATTAAAAGACATTATATGGAAACTTCATGAAGTTGGAATAGAACTTATTTTTATCTTATCAGATCACGGTTTTATATTCGTTAAAAATGAGGATTTTATAGATGACAAGCCAAATGGGATGCTACATAAGCGTTATTGTCTTTCTCCTAATACATTTACAGATGAGGAATGTGCTAAATATTCAAATTGGACTATATTTACACCAGAACTCTTTAGATACAATGTTGAAGATGATAAAAACAAGTTCTCTTCAATAATAGTTCCATTAGGATATAAAATATTTAAAAAATCAAAAAAAAATACAGACTTTTTTCTACATGGTGGACTAAGCTATCAAGAGTGTGATCTACTAAATTTAAAAACTCAATGTATTTTAAAACCCAAAGTTAAAATTGAGAAAATAGAAGTCAAAGATCATGAAAAAATTGAGGGTCAAGAAGTTTTTTACTTAAAAGAGATGGGAGATTCTAAATATCTAGAGTTTCTTCTTAAAACACGCAAAAAGGGAGCTTCATCTCCGCAAATGCGCCCTATTATCATAAAAGTTGTTTGTTCGGATCCGAGAATCCAAATCGATCCCAGTCAAGAATTGACATTAACTTCGGGATATAGAAGGAGATTTAAGTTAAGTTTTAATAAGAAATATTCGATAAATTCAATAGAAATCCAAATTAAAAACTCTGAAAAAGAAATAATTAAAACTAAGAAATTCCAAGTTACTGAACCCTCAATCTATGGTTCAGAAAGTCTTTTCTAAAATAATCTAAAAATATTAATTACAAAGATGTGATAAATAATAAATATGGAACTTGATGAACTTGATAAAAAATTACTAAATTACTTTCCTGGCATGATTGTTCGGAAAGATTTAGCAGCAAAATTAAAAGGAGCTTATCCTGTCCCGACTTATGTTTTAGAGTTTTTACTTGGTAAATATTGTTCAAATCCGAATGAGGATGTAATTAATGCCGGGTTATCAAAAGTAAAAGAAACACTAGAAGATCATTATTTAAATCCTGAAAAAACAGAAGTAATTAAACATAAAATACGAGAAATAGGTTCATTTAAAATATTAGATCGGTTGAAAATACGTCTTGTACCTTCAGAAGATAAATACTGGGGAATATTAACAGGTTTAAACTTAAATTATCTACATATTGAAGATGAATTAGTTCGAAAAAATGAAAGAATGCTTTTAGATGGCGTTTGGGGGATTAATGAAATTGGATATGATCCATCTTTATCTAGAAAAGGTGCTATTGAACCTTTTTATTTAAAATCATTCCAACCTGTTCAATTAAGTTCAAATTTAGTAGATAAAATTATTTCAGAAAGGAAAAATTTCACAAAAGAGGAATGGATATTTTTACTTCTACGTTCTGTTGGACTTGAACCAAAAAAATTCAGTGAACGTCAAAGAATGTTATTACTATCTCGATTTGTTTCTTTTATTGAGCGAAATATTAATTTTGTAGAATTTGGGCCTAGATCTACTGGCAAATCCTTTTGTTATAGAGAATTATCTCCACATAGTATTTTAATCAGTGGTGGTCAAACTTCTATTGCTAATTTATTTGTTTCAAATATTGGAACTGGTAAACCTGGACTTGTAACTTATTTTGATTTGGTTGCTTTTGATGAGGTTGCAGGATTAGGTAAATTTTCTGATACGACAGCAATCCAGATATTTAAGGATTATATGGAATCTGGTTCGTTTTCACGCGGAAAAGGAGAATTCACAGGTAAGGCATCTTTAGTTTTTATTGGTAATATGGATGTTGATATACAAACTGCTGTCCAAACATCTCATTTATTTATTCCTTTCCCATATGAAATGCAAGATCTGGCATTTTTAGATCGCTTCCATATGTATTTACCTGGGTGGGAATTGCCGAGGTTCACCTCAGAAATGTTTGCAGTTAATTTTGGTCTCATAGTTGACATAATTGCTGAATATTTCCAAGTTCTTCGAAATAAATCATTTTACTCATTAATTGAAAACAATGTTGAGTGGGGTCCAGAATTAGATCAACGTGATAAAATCCGTGTGCGTGCTATTACATCAGGTCTTTTAAAACTATTATTTCCTGATGGTTTATTCAATAATACCCAACTCGAAGAATGTGTGAAATATGCCTTGGAATTTAGGAGAAGGGTGAAAGAGCAGCTTCGAAAGATGGGGTCAGTAGAATTTCGTAAGACAAATTTTTCTTACAAAATGAAGAATAGTGATAAAGAAATTATTGTAATGACCCCCGAAACCGCTTTTGCCAAACATTTTTCTCCACTTGGAAATCAAACTCAATCTGGGATAGGATTTACATTAGGGCTTAATGAAGTGAATCGATATTCTTTATATCGTATTGAAGTGGGTTTAAGAAAAGGTAAAGGATCCTGGAATGCAACAGGTTTAGCAGGTAAACCTATAAAGGAAGCATTAATAACAGTGAGAGATTATTTAAAAGCAAATTTGAAAAATGTAAAACCTAAAGTTGAAGAATTTGACTTTCAGAATTTTAATGTTCATGTACAAATTGTTGATTTAATGAAAGCTCACCAAGGTTCTCAAACAGGATTAGGGTTCTTTATCACTGTGCTTTCTGCATTTACGAAGACACCATTACAAAAAAAATTAGTTATAGTTGGAGAAATGACAATTAGTGGTGCTTTAATTCCCATTCATAATTTGGCCGAAATTATTTTAATTGGAAAGGAAAGTGGTGCAAAGAAAATTCTATTACCAAAAATCTCAGAACCATTAGTTTCTCAAGTTCCAAAAGATATTTTAGAAAATATAGATATTATTTTTTACGACGATCCTATTGATGCCTGGGAGAACGCTAAGGGTTTAGAAAAAGAAAAAATTCCATCTCGAACAAAAAAGCGAGAAGAAGAAAACTATTGGAAAAACATCATAGCAGAAGGAGAAAATAAAATTGTAGAATTTAAAGCTTCGTTAAGGTATGATTATCACCAAAAAAAATTAAATAAAAGCCTTGAATTTACTATCTCTAAAACTATATCTGCATTTCTAAATTCTGAAGGAGGTAAGTTACTTATTGGTATCCAAGATAATGGGACGATTTTAGGTATTGAAAATGATTATAATACTTTCGATAGAAGTAAGCAAAATAAAGATGGGTTTCTATTAAAATTTGGTCAAATTATTAATAATTATCTTTGTAAGCAACACAATGAATACTTATCAACAAAAGTTATTAAGTTAGATAATAAACCAGTTTGTATAGTAGAAATTTCAAAAAGTAAAGACCCAGTTTTTATTAAAAAAGGAAATCAGGAAGAGTTTTATATAAGGAGTACTGCAGGTTCAGAACCTATGAGCATAAGTGAGACTTTAGAATATATTAAAATACACTGGCCAAAAAAAGAATAAATTTTTTTTTACTCTATTTTATTCCTTATATTCCAATATTTTTCAGCATTTTTCTTAGAAAATTGAGATTTGAAAAAATAAATATTTATACTTAAGATAAAAGTCGGTTTATTCAAAAAAAGTTGATGATAGAACCCAAGGTATAAACAGAATACTTAATTCGGGATTTTCTGAAGGAATTCCTTTAATTGGGCAAAATTAAAATTATAGTTCTCATATAATTATGTGATTATTAAAAAAAGGGTGAATGACATAAGATGAATAATTTAGAATTTATTGAAAAATTAAAGGAAATTATGGTTTTTGCTGAAAAATATCAAAAATTTTTTGAAAATCCAAGTTTATTTATTGAAGAAATAAAAAACATGAATCCAATATTTCTTAAAGAACAGAGAGAGAGATATGAAGTTTTGAGTACATATAAAAACGGGGAACGTCTTGCCCCAGTAAATTTTGTTAGGTTTCTGATTTTAGATAAATTGGTAAACAGTAAAGAAATTGATATCGAACTTATTAAAGAAATTGAAAGAAAAATCATAATTAAGGATAAGATTTATTTCAACGCTTATCCTAATCATCTTGTAGCACTTGAAAATTTAGATCTATATATAGAAGAGAAGAAAATAAAAGATAAAGAAAACATTTTCAAAACTTACTCAAATGCTTTTAGAGTATTATTTCAAATTCATTACAACTTTTATAACGATAAATTTATTTTAGAATTCGATGAGATGAGTAGGTTTATTAGAGATAAATGTCTCAATTTAAAAGATAAATTAAATTTCAGCAATGTATCTTTCAATGGAAGTACTAATTTAGGGTCTACAAGTTGTTGGATTGCATTTTATCCAAAAATTAACGTAAAACATCAAAATTCATATCAGTTATTTCTTAGGATCTCTCCTAAAGGTGATAAATATCCAGAAAGTTCTATTATATATGGCTTAACATCTGGAAGTAATGTTTTAGAAGATTTACAAGATTTAAAAAATCAACAAGTAGATAATTTCAATTTTGATGAATTTTTACGATTTTATCGTGAATCACTACCAAAATTCTGGGAATTAAATCAAGATGTAAAATTGAAGCAAAAGAAAGGTGAAATTAAAAAAAAAATGGAGATATCAGAAGAGGCTCCCTTAGGGAACGAAATTGAAGAAGACTTGATTCCTTTAAATCAAATTATTTATGGGCCCCCTGGAACGGGAAAAACATATAAAACTATTGAAATGGCGGTTTACATAATAGAACCAGAATATAAAGATAAATCAAGAGAGGAATGTGAAAAAAAATATCGAGAACTATATGATAATGGACAAATTAAATTTATAACTTTCCATCAATCATATACTTATGAAGATTTCGTTGAGGGTCTTCGATATGTAATAGATTCTGATAAACCATTACCCAAACCAGGAATTTTTAAAGATTTTGTTGATATAGCCATCAAAAATGAAGATTTAAAATATGTGTTAATAATTGACGAAATTAATCGAGGAAAGATATCAAAAATTTTTGGAGAATTGATAACTTGTATAGAACATGATAAAAGGAAGGGAATGATAAATGAAATTGAAGTAGAATTGCCTTATTCAAAAACGAAGTTTAAGATACCTTCCAATGTTTATATTATCGGAACCATGAATTCAACCGACAGAAGCATTGCCTTGATTGATTATGCACTAAGACGAAGGTTTCGGTTTAAAAAATTATATCCTGATCCGGAAATTATTAGAGATGATTTGATGAACAAAGATTTGGACGCTCTTTTCGTTGGAGATTTAGTTAAGATTTTTCAAGTTCTTAATCAAAGAGTCGAAGCTCTTTTAGATAAAGATCATACTATTGGTCATTCATTCTTTTTAGAAATCAATAAAGAACGAGATCTCTATAAAGTTTGGTACAATCAAATTATTCCATTATTAGAAGAATATTTTTACAACGATTGGGAAAAATTAAAATATATTCTTGGTAAATTCAAAAATATCGATTACGGCAGAGGTTTTATAAAGAAAGCTATAATTAGCAAAGAGAAATTATTTGAAACTTATTATGATGATTATGATCTTTATGAAATTGAAGAATATGAAGGTAAAGAAGATAATTTTTTAAAAATTTTGAAAGATACTTTCTTATAGTTTCCATATTTGAAAAACAAACAATTTTTGATTTATAATGATTTTATTCAAAAATACAATTGTGGTTTCTGAATATGAAAAAGTATATTATGATGATTTAAGGTCTAAACTTAAAATTCAAAATGTTGACCATTTTAAATATCAAATAGACAAAATTAATCAAAAGTTAAAAACTGAAGTAATTCGTTTAAATTGGAATAGTTTCCAAGCAAAAAATTTTGTTGGATTCGTTAAATTGAAAAAAATCAACATTCAAATTATTCCTAAAATTTTTGAAGTAGAAAATAAAGAAGGCGTCATAGAAAATATTAATTTTCTATTATATATGTTTAACTTCCTTAGGTTAGACTTGTGGAATATCAAGCAACATCAAATTGGTTTACTGCGCAAAACGAATTGGGACATGTTTGAGTTCTATATCTACTTTTTTTCAAAAAACTTGAATGATCTTCTTAAAAAAGGAGTAATGAGGTCTTATGAAATACTTAACGCTAATGAGAACACCTTAAAAGGAAGGCTTTTAATCAAAAAACAAATACAGCATAACTCTATTCAAAAATGGAGGTATTTCTGTGAATACGAGGAATTAACCGAAAATAATTTAATAAACCAGATTTTAAAATATTGTACAGTTGTTTTACTTAAACAAACATCAATTGAGACAAATAAAAAATTATTGAAAGAAATTTTAAGCTACTTTTTTAATGTAGAATTTCGAATAATTAGACTCGAGGATTTTAGAAAAATCAATTTTGATAGGACTAATTCAATATTCAAACCCTATATTGATTTTTGTGAAATGGTAGTCCGTCATTGCAATTTAGGATTATCCCCAGAAGATATTAGTAGTTTTTATTTTCTTTTTAATATGAATAAATTATTTGAAGCTTTTCTTTCAGAATTTATTGCATCGCATAAAAATCAGATAAAAATTAGAGGCAAGTATGCAATTACTAGTGTGAATGGGCAATTCAATAAATATAGTATTGGAAAATTGTTTAATAAGTTTAATCTTAATCCTGATTTAATTTTATCATATCAAGCTAGTGATTTCTATGCAGGTGATAATAAGAATGAAGAATTTTTAATGATAGATTTTAAGTATAAAATATTAGATACTAAAAAAAGGAGCTTAGGTGTTTCAAAAGCTGATATTTATCAAATGTTCACATACTCTCAATCCCAAGATTTTAAATACAAAGATATTGTTTTGTTCTATCCAAAACGCGAACTCGAAAAGTTGGAAATAGATAAATACTATAAACATTCAAGCAAGGATAATCAAGTGAATCTTTTTATAAAAGCCTTAGATTTAAAGAAAGTCTTTGTTAGCGACCGAAGTAAATCGGTATTAGAAAATCTAAAACTTTGGGAAATTAATTTAATAAATAGTTTAAATGAGATTTTTTTGCTCAAATAAGGAAACTTAAACTTTGCTTGATTTAAAAAAGATATTACATTAATTTAACATTTATAATATCTTTTTAAAAGAGTAAATTGTATTAAAAATTTTAAATCAAATAATAAGAAACTTAACTTTTAATATTTTACTTTCATAAGACGATGGGAGTTTAACCAAAAAAGCAATTTATTGCTCAAACTTTTTCTCTTGGTTCTACCTTTATAATAATTCTAAATATCTTTAAATAATTGAAAAACAATGTTAAGCCCGTATGAAATTAAGAAAAGTAAGGTTACTGTCCCACTTTTAGTACATATCCCCCATAGTTCTACTTACATTCTCCCAGAAATAAAAAACAAATTTTTGTTAAAAGATAACGATCTTCAGGAAGAATTGTTGAGAATGACTGACAGATATACAGACGAAATATTTTCATACATTGCTGAATTAGGAGGTATTTCAGTAGCGGATAATAACAGCAGATTAGTGTTGGATCCAGAAAGCTTTAGAGATGATAAGAAGGAGATCAAGGGTTAATAAAAAAGAACAATATTTAGAAGTTTTTACAAAAAAGATTTTAAGTTAACATAAATAATTGAAATATTCTCAGAGGAAATATTTATTCCATAAAAAAAGCTTATTTTTCTTATACTTTATTAAGATTATTTATTGTATTTTGACTTCAAATATTATATATATTAAAGCATTAAATCAAAGGTTTTTTTAAAAAACTCAAGGTGTTCATTACTGATATAAATCCCCATTGGTACAGCCTTCCCCTCCATATTTAATAGACCATCTATTCCTATTACTACAGAATGTTCAAGATTTTCTAAATATTCCTCATCAACACATTTTTGATATAGTTGTTCCCGAATTTTTTCTTTTATATCAAATATTTTTCCTTGAGTGAAAGCAGTGCGATGATTATGACAGAGTATTAACATATATCCAAGGAAAAAATCTTTCGAGATCTCTGATAACTCCTTTTCTAAATATTCATTTTTTTCCCATAAAGTGAATTTACTGCAAGATAAATTTCCACTTAAATTGTAATATTCAAGTTTGCAGGTTGCCATACAAGAATAATTATCAATTACATTACCCTGCATTTCACATTCTCTGCAGTAATATCTACAAATCTGACAAGGAACTGAAGCTATATGAGCTGAGCCACTATAATGATTCTTCAACATCTTTTCAGCCCAATCAAAGAATTCCTTAGTTTTGCCCGAGTACCGTTTAATAGTTGGTTGAGTTGTTATTACCTGTTCCTCATTACTAATATCAACTGGTTCAAGATTGCCTATAGAAATGGGAGTAGGAGGTAAGGAGGGATCAACTACGGGGAGGGTGGTCCGTCCACTGAATGGTCTTTGAGCTGGAGGCTCATGAATTCTTGGTTTTCTAGGTGAAGGTGACTTTCTAGGATCTTGTCCTCCTTTTAATGTTTCCACATTACCTTGAGAAATCTCTAGAGGTTCATGTATTGGTGGAGCTGATTCTGGGCTACTTTTACCAAGATCAGAAGGTAAAAGAGTTTGACTATTATTATCAAGATTCTGTTCATCTGATTCTGAAACTCCTTGGGTAATTGGTTGTGTTGGTGTTAAAACCATATCAATAATAGAACCAATTTCCTCCACTGGAAGATTTAAAACATTTCGAAATTCAGAGCTTTGATTTTTAAATTTACTGTGACTGGATTCTTTAAGCTGTTCAAAAATTTTTAAAAATATTTCTTTTATATCCATTCTTCTTTTAACCCTATCTTCACTTTAGTATTTGGAATTTTTAAATTATGATCTTTAATTTTTAACTGATTCCTTATGAAATTTAATAAATTTAATAATTCTGCATTTGAACATGAAGAAGAAAGATTTTCTTCTGTATTATTAACTATATTGATTAATTTATCAATCGATCTTTGAATTAATTCTAAAAATTCATTCAAAGAATCTTTTTCTTCTTCCGTTCTAGCTTTTAAATCAAGATTCTTAAATTTAATAAGGTATTTTCTTAATTTATTTGAATTAACGCTCCCATTTTTATCCATAAAATCTTCTCGATCTTCATACCATTTAATAATATTATTAAATACTTCCAATTCTCTTTTAACTTGAGACTCGTTTTTATCCTTTATAGGAAAAAGATTCTCACAAAGGTTACGATAGAATAATTCTCTCAGGTCGCTCTTTTGTAAACCGTTGTATTGAATAATATTGTTTTTTTGCACTTTAAAAAATCTTGATATACTAACATGACTAAATTGTTTATAATTACCCTTAAAATTAGGAACAGGTAGAACTCCAGTAATATTTGGAATTCTTTGAATCTTATATCTTTTATTTAAACATTCCAACTCTAAATCTCTAAGTCTTAAAGGTTTTAATGTATTATCAGTGCTTTCCTTTTTTAGAAAAGTGAAAATTTCTCTTAAAAAGGAGATTTCATCCGTGTATTTTTCCCTTGGTTCTTCTCCCTCGAAAATTAATTCTTTATCTATTAAGGGATCAGGATATTCTTCAATATTTGTAAGTTGAATACCATTTTCTATTGATTCAAGCATCTTCCCCAAAATTCTTTTCCAAGAATTAAGATAAGTAGAATTTTTTTTATCAAATAATAATAAAACAGGATTACTTTGAAATTCGGGAGATTTTTTCCATTCCTCTAACATTTCTTCTACTATAAATTCTTTACTTGAAAAAAATACATACTCTAAATCGATTAACTCATCTAGTGAAAGAAATTCATATCTGAGATTATTATTAATATCAATTACCGGAATTACTTTAATTTGCCTTATCTTTTCTATTATATTTTTTATAAACTTTTTCTTAGTTAGATGAGTTATAAGATTCAGAATCTTTGCTTTATTCTCAAATGATTTAGAATTTAAATCAATCAAATGGTTGACTAAATTATTAAGAGTTAACGCTTTAATTTCGAAAAAATCTATAAAATTGCTCACATCTTCAATAGCAATCTTCTTTTCAAGGCAGAAATCGTCGAAATATGCGTATTCTTTTAAAATATCTAAATTGAATTCCAAATCATCATTTTTTAAATATAGGTTTTTTAATGGATAATAGATCTTTCCGATTTTAATCCAATTTTTATTTAAAATGTTAAAATAATGAGTTTTGCATTCGCTTGATTTCTGGGAATAAAATAATTTATAGAATTGATTTTCACTGAATAAATGGCTAAGTGCTTCAATAATTTGCCTTTCATGATCTTCTATTTCAAAAATCTTTTTCTCGATTTTTTCAAGTGTTAATGAATTCTGTATTGTATTAAATATTTTCTTATTTTCAAAAAAATTAAACATAGATACAACATCAAGATTTATAAAATCTTGATTAGAATTAATCATCTCACGTAAAGATTTGAAATTTTCAGCATTATTAATAGTAAATGCGGATTCATCATCGAAAAGGACACGACATTGCCTAAATTGCTCATCTGTTAAAAGATATTTATTAAAATAATTTGGTTCTTTCGCCCTATAAATTTGATATAAAAACTCAAGTATTAAAAGAGAGATTTCAGTCAATTCTTCTATATTTATTTCATCTTTCTTCTTAAAATAAAAATGGTTGAAGTAATGGCTTAAATTTTTACAGAAACTATCTATTAGCTTTTTAAAATCTTTAATATTTTCTTTTAATTGATGTAAAATGTTTAATATTATATTTAAACCATCAATTCGATTAAAGGTATCTTCAAATATTAAAATATCTTCAATTTTTTTCGAATTATTAAATGGAAAATTTTCTAAATCATAGAATTCAAAGTCTATTGTATTAATTATATTAGAATTCTTTAAATCTTTTGAATCTATTGAAGTTAAATCCTTCCACCATGAAATAAAAGTATTCTTATAAAATAAAGGATGTAATAAATTGCTTGATAATTGAAATTCTCCATTAATTCCTTTTAAATAAAGATTTTCAATTAACTTCTTTAAATCTAATTTTTTTTCCTGAGAGTCATAAAAATTGAAATTTTTGGATTGAAAAATAAAATTTACTAAAGTTTTATGTTCTGCTAAGTTAAAATTTTTATTATTTGGATTGAATAAATGTTTAAATTTTTTAAGAACAAGTTCTAAGTTTGGAGGTCTTCCATATTTTAGGAATGCAAATCCAAGCTCGGAATTTTTAAGTAATTTTTCGATTTCTTGATGTAAATATATAAAATCCGATTTTTTTAGAACATTTAAAAAAAAGTCTGGAATTTTATTTTTACTATAATCCAAATTAGGATTTTTTAAATTAGTAATATTCCATTTCCCATCTATTTCATATGGGTATATTTCGAATTCAGACAAAATATTCCTTAATTCATCAATGATATCGGTGCTTGTTGTATCTTTTAACTCCTTTAAATATTCAAAAAAATTGATTAATATATTTTTCTCTATTCCACTAAAGATTAAAAAGGAAAGAGAGTTTTTTAAAACGGGGAGATCCTGTTCGATTTCAAATCTCTCTCTATATTTGAAATAATATTCAAGTAAAGTAAGATTTAGAAAAATCGGTAATTGTTTTATTCTCTCTTCTTTTATGATATCTGGTTTTAACAGCCAATCTTTTATTCCTAAAGGCTTTAAACTTGAAGCTTTCAAATCCTCTCTAAATACTTCTTCAAAATATTTATAATAAGCTGGGGCGATCCAATTATTGAATAATTTAGAATATTCTTTGAATTCTAAAAATTTCTCATTAACCTCTTCAAAAGGATAAGATTGTAAGCCATCATCAAAATAAAGAAAATTAATAGCTTGTGAGAGATCATTTACTTTAAGAAATTCAAAAGTTAATGTTGGAATTAATTTGTAATTTCTCAAATTACCTAAGGTAAAACCAGAATTCTGTAAAATCTTCATAAACTTCTCATAAAATTGAATAAATGTCAAATTCTCTCTCGTATCTGCTTTAGGAGTTAGGTCTTCATAAAAGGTCTTTAAGTTATTTATAGTACTTAAAACTTGTCTGAGGAAAATTTTTGTGTCCGATTTAGTAAAAATTAATCCCGCGTTTTCCAAATCATTCCATAAATCACGGAGTTCTGTGTTTATTCGATATTTCTGAAAGCTTGGATATGAAACAATTTGTTCGAATAGAAAAGGATAGATTTCAAATCTAATATCGGGATAGATTTTTCCTGAATCTATAAGATCTCCATCTAGATTAATAAACTTGAGAACTAACTTTTCTTCTTTGAAATAATCCCTATATTGATTTTTGAAATGGGACTGCTGTTGAGTTTCAAGATTAGAATAATATTTTAATACAAATTCATAAAAATTAATCCAATGTTCCTTATTATCTGATTTATTTAATTTCTTAATAATACTCTGAAGAAGATTAAAAACTGATTTCTTTTTTACTTTTATTTTTGAATCTCTTTTAAATTGAATTAAATCTTCTCTATGGATCCAATTATGTTTTTTACCTTTAATAGAAATATATAAATCTTTTATTGACTCAAAATCTGTTTCAGATAAGTCCTCTTGTAATTCTATTATTGGAAAATTTCTGAAATCGTTTTTTATCTCTAAAATTTGAAATCTTGAAGGTTTAAAAATTTTTGAGAGATGGATGACATATCTTAAATCTTTGATATCATAGTCATTTAAATAGAAACATTTAAAGAAATCATTAAAGATATGTTCATTAGTAAAAAAAGATATAATATGGTTTCTTGAATCAAATTGCTCTTTTAAATGATCAATAGTTCTATTATTTACTAATTCCTTAACTTCATCAATATTATCCTTAACGGAATTAAATGAGAGATTATTATAATTAATTCTATCCCTATAATCACTAAATTCTTTATAATTTACAGATTTTCCAATGATATTCATTATTAATTCGCTGAAATTATAAAGATCTGATTTTAATATGTTGAATGATTTAGAAACTGGGGTATTTGCAAATATTTCTAAATATCTAGTATTTCCCCAGAATAAATCAAAGAAATTATCATTCTTTAATGATCCCGGAAAGATTGGTTGTTCTAGTAAATTATAAATTAGTTCATAAAAAATTTTAGATTCCCTATAGTTTCGTGAATCATTACCAGAAAATAACTTAAAAAGTCTATTAAATTCTTCAAGAGATTCTATTTTATCTAATAAGTTTCTGAAAATTTTACTGATTAAATTTATATAAAGGTTTAAAACTACCTCATTTTCTACTGCAATTTTACTAAAATCGGAGATGTTAAATATTGAATATATATTAAATGAATCACATTGATAGAACAAATTTGTTTTATCTTTGTATTCCTCCTCATACATTTCAGGAATAAATAGGGGTAATTCAATTCGTGGAAATTTCGAATCAATTTCTTGGAGTAATTCAAAAATTTCCTCATAATTTTTAAATAGTTCCTGCTCAATATAATAATAATTTCCATATTTAACGCGAGCATAGTACTGATCACCCTCACAATCTTCCAAGATAATTAGAAAACATTCAGAAAGTTTATCTTTAGGAGTTTTATTAAAATAATCCCACTCCATTAAATGTCTCCTAAATTCCTCTAAGATTTTTATAGAATTGAAATATCCTTCCCATTCATCAACTAAGATAAAATCTGATTCAAACGCAGAGTCAATGCTGGATAAAATCGTTTTTATCAGATTATCGCATTTTTTTGAATCAAAAAAGCGAATGTCAAAATCATCAAAAATAGCTTTACAAAAAGTAATTTTATCATTATCCTCACAGATGTATATATCATCATTAAAATTTAATTCGGAAAATTCATTTAAACAAGAGTTGAAAGAAGATTTAATATTTATTTGTAAAAACTTTAATATTTTTGAAGCTTGTTTGTCTTGAATAAAAATAACATCTGAAAAAGAGATATATTTTAAGCCCTCTTCATCCCACCAGAAAGGAATTCTATTATAATCATTTTTTAAATATTTTATTAAACCTTCTTGAAAGTTCTTATAGGCATATTCTTCATTTAAATTTTTATCCTCCGCTACATTTTTGAAAGGAAATATTTTTGTGAGGTTTTTAACTGAAACTTTTAGATTAGCCAATTGTTTATATAACTCCAAAAAACATTTTACTCCTTTATCATTAATTAGTATATGATTTAAGTCATTTTTCCACTCGTGTTTTGCATTTATTACTAAATCTGCTCTTGAATTTGTCAATAAGAAGTGAGCATGAAAAATAAATTGAAATCCGGGATTATTATTAGATACTGGAAAATAAGCATATAAATCAAATTTCGATTTATTTTTTTTAACTTTAAACAATTCATTAGATATTTTTTTGATATTAAATGCTATTTTTACCTCTCTCTTACCAATCTCTTTATGATTATCATCTTTCAAGTTAAGATCTTCAAACAAAGTATGGATAATATAAGTAGATTCCTCAATTTTAACAATTTGTGTATTATATAATTCATTTTCATATTCTTCTTTAGTAAGATTGAAAAAATCTGTTACGATATCAGAATTTAGCTTACTATCCAAAATTGATGCTTTTTTTAGAGGAGTTAAAAAAAGCATGAAATTGGGATCGATATTTTTGGTATGTTTAAAAAAATCGTTGAATTTTGTGTTATTAATATTCTCTAAAATGAAGATATTCGTGAAATTGGAATATTTAGAAAGAATTCTCTTTTTTTGTATAAAATTCCAACAAGAATCCCCTCCAAAATTCCATTCTATATACTTTTTTCTTATATCTCCATAATTAAAATTCAATCTAAAATGAAGAGGTTTGGAAATTATTATTACAGAATTTGTTACCAGACTAACACTTTTGAAGCCAATTCCAAAATATCCAATATTTTCTGAACGATTTTTTGCTCCTTGGCCTAAACTCGTGATTCCCCAAACATCCATCGGATTAAATTTATCTCCATCATTCGCATAAATTAAAAAGCTACGATTTTCATCAAATTTCAATTTTTCCATGGAAATTTTGTTAGATTTAGAATCACGAGAATTCTGTATTAATTCGAAAAAAAAGTGCCATTCATCAGAATATTGTTCTGTACTTATCTTTAAAGCATTTTCTAAAATAGTCGAATCAAAAAGACCATTAGAAGCTTCTAATAATAAAGACAAATAGTTTTCTTTATTTATGAGATCATCATTTACATCACAATATAAAAACCTGATAAATTCAGGAATTTTTTCTTTCAATAAATCGTTGTAGAATTTAGTTTTCTTATTTGATTCTGGATGGTTAATTAAATATCTATTAATCTCACTTGTTAATTCAATAATTTTACCAACTATATATGGTGGAGTGTCCTTCTGGATAAAATCTATTCCTTTATACAAATCAACTAGTAATTTAAAATTAGAAGGATTCTCTTCTAGATATTTTTTTACATCGTATTTTAAAGATATTGATTCATCTTGAAAAATCTTTTTTCTTTCATCCTGAGATTTATTTAACCAATTATCTAAATAATTTTCCATTTTAATCAATAATATCCTCTGATTTATTCTGAATTAAGATTGAACCGATTTCTATAATTGGGATTAAGATGGATTTCTCATAATTTTGTATTAACTCAGATAAATCTTCATCTTTTCTTTTAATATTTTTATTAATCTGACCCTCGAATAATTTCTCAATCTTTTTTCCTCGTACTTTGTCTAATATCTGCTGTAGATGACTTATTTTATTGTCATATCTTCTTGTTATTTGTTCTCTTTTATATTCATAAATATTTTTCATTTTATTCTTAAGGTTTTTTTGAAGTTCATTTTTAATTTCAACAATTTTCGAAAAACATTCCTTAAATCCATCCTCAATTAAGTTATGCTTTATTGAAGTTTTCTTTAGAGTCTTAAAATATTCACTATTCACATAACCCCGTAATTTATCTACTTCCTCCTCGGATAATATTTTCTTCGTTTTTAAATTATAGCCGATAATTTCCATTTTTGAGTTTGCGCGAATATCTTCAACTTTTAGAAGATAAAATATTAGTATTATTGATTTAAATTGAAACTCTTTCTTAGGCACAATTGCAGTGCATAATTTCTCAAATCTTCTTTCTTTATTTAAAAAAAGTAAGACTTTAATTAGAATATGCTTTAAACTCAATAAATCTATTTCATTTCTATATTTATTGGCGATTATTTTATCATAAGTAATTAAAATGGGTTTAAATCTGCGCTTTTTAGACGAGACCGTAGCATTATCAATTCTATTTAAGAAAACTCTTACTTGTTGTCTAACGCTTTCTGGTTCAATATCAAGAGTCCTAAGTACATCTGTAAAATCCGAACTGACATTTAAATAATATAGATTATCTGATAGTGGCATCTTCTTTGTGTTTAAATAATTAGAAATATCATTATTATTTTTACATAGATCTATTGATGAATTTGGAAGATTTAAACTAAGAAGATAACTAAATGTATCAAATAATTCTTTCAAAGTAAAAGGTTTTCTCTTTTCTTCTATGATCTCTTGTTCATAAAGTAATGCTTTACTTGTATCTCCCTTTATACCCTCTAATCTAACTTCAATTTCTTTTAAATATTTCTTTTTTAACTTTAAATTTTCTTCGATTTTTTTAACAATTTCTTCTAATTCTTCTTCAGTTCTTTCAGGTTTATAGAAAAATTTCTTTCTCGCCTTAAAATATTCATTTAAAATTGGATTTAGAAAGATTAGATTTTCTTGAATCATGGATATTCTTTTATATAAACGATGCAAGATTCTATCTTCAATAGAGTTCTTGATATAAACATTAGATATGAATATTGCATTTTTTTGACCATATCTATCCAATCTTCCAATTCTCTGTTCTAATTTCATTGGATTCCAAGGTAAATCGTAATTAATTAAGCAGTTACAAAACTGTAAATCAATACCTTCAGCACCAATTTCAGATAAAATCATAATTTGAATTTGATTCTCTTCAAATTGTCGGAAGATCTCTTCTCTTTGTGGGATTTTAATATCTCCATGAATATATTCTGCTCTAATCGTATGTTTCAATAAATGCTCCTCCTTAGAAAAATCAGTCTCGTTCAATTTTTTAGTAATATACTCTATTGTTGATTTGAAATATGAAAATATGAGAATCTGCGAATTTCCACCCAAAAAATATTTTCTAATTCTTTCAACAACTGCAACGAATTTAGAATCAGTATTTCCTATAATCTTTTCATACTCCAATAATTCTTTTATGTTTTTAACCTCCTGGATTGTTAACAAAAATGGATTTGAATTTAGATCAATATCATTTTCTTGAAATTCTAAATCCTCAAAATCCACTAATAAAGCAGTCTGATCCAATTCGTCTTGATGTCTTTTTAACATCTTCCGCAATTTCATAAATGTCCCATTGATACTACTGGCGACCACTCTTTGAGGCATAATTTCTACTAATTGTATTGGAATAAAACCCCCTTCAGATCTACGTATTATTAAATTAATAAAAAATGCTCTTGCTTTTAAGTAAAACTTCAGTTCGGGTTCTGTAAATGTGATCAATAATGGTTCTTCTGGATGTCTTATCGGAAAAAGACTTGCATGATCAGCGATATCTCTTTTACGAGTGTTATTTAAAATACGAGAGAGACGATTTATTTGTTCTAAAGTATAGCGAATTTTAGCTCTAATCTCTGCTGTCCGATAATTCTCATCTTCAACGAATCTTATTAAACTACCCTCCTCAATTATTTGGTTATAAGTTAGATTTGAATAAACATTACCATTCGATAATTTTTTTAAATACGATTTAATTTCTTGAATGTAGTTAGAAGGTTGTGAGTCGAGTAATATTTGAATTCTTATTAACAAACGGTTAGGCTCCATTATTTCATTGAATTCATTTATTGTCAATTCTCCTTGATAAACAAGAAGATTTAATAGATTCATCAAATCTTCTAAGCTCGTATTTATTGGAGTAGCCGTTAAGAATAACGCATAATCACAATTTTCTAAAAGAATTTTCGCTACTTTGTGAGAAAGAGTTTCGATATTTCTTAAATGATGAGCTTCGTCAAATATCAACATATCAAATGGATCAAATTCTTGAAATGAATAATAATCATTCTCCAATAATCCTTGAGCAAGTTTCTCGACTATTTCTTTTCTACGTAATAATTCTAATCCTACAACTAATTTTGGATAAGTGCTTCTCTTTCGAAATTTCATTAATAAATCCTTGCTATCATTAACCATTTCAAATTCTTCATTAAAAAATTTCTTCATTTCCATTATCCATTTCGGAACTAGATTTTTTGGACATACTATTAAAATATAATTTATCTCATTCCGAGCTAATAATTCAGAAATAATATAACCAGCTTCAATAGTCTTACCAACTCCAACTTCGTCAGCAATTAACAATCGTCCCGTATCAGAATCAAGTGTCTTCATCAAAGGCCTGAATTGATGAGGTAAAAAATCAGCTACAGAAGAAATAGATTCGTAGAAAACATCAGGAAGGTTAAAATTTATTTTCGCTAATAATAGCTTTTTATTGAAATCATTTAAATCTATAAAATCTTGAGCAAAGATAATGTCCTTTAACGATCCATATGAGCTTTCATATTTCAGCAATGCGGATTGTTCACAAAATTCATCTTGGTCTTCAAATCTCACATTATAGTAAACTTCTTGATTAAGGATTTCCTTATTTATAATGATCCCCCTTCTTTTGGGGTTACTTTTAAGACATACTTGCTCGTTTATTTTAAAAATTTTTAACCCTCCTTTTATCTTATAGTGATTATTTGTATTATAAGTAAATAAATTTTATGTCAAGTTATGATTTAAATTAGGTATTATTTATCATAACTCAGATGCCTTAATTATGAAAAAAAGTCGTTTTTTTGTTTAACTATATTTTTTCACCTATTTTTTTATCTATTAGATGTTCTTGAGATGCTTAAAAAAGCAAAAGGCTATGCTAAAAAATCTGAATGGAAAAAAGTTAGTTCTGAATGAATTGATTTATTTCAAAAAATTATTATTCAAGAATTGCAATGAACTTCTTAAGTTGTTCATTTGGTTCAGTTAATTCAGCTGGATCTTTGAAATGAAAAGATTTCCACTGAACTCCATCATCTTCAATACTATTATAGAAATAACAAGCAATTTTTTCTTCCTTGGGACTTGGCATTATTTGGAAGAAAGGTTTTAATTCCAAAGGATTAGGACTATTTTTTTGAAGCATATAAATTAGTCTTGTATCTAAGTGTTTCAAAGTTTGAATTCTCTCTCTTTTAGATATCAATCTTGAGCCCATTAGAATTTGAACATTTTGATTAAGAATTCCTTCTATAATCTTTAAATCACTCTCCGGTAAAAAAATTAGTATCCCATTGAACTTATCGCCAATAATCTTTCTTAGGGATGTTAATTCCTTTTGACCCAGCACTAATCTATCATGAATTATTGTATCACTTGTAATACCTGTATGTCCTTTCCATTTATTTCTATAAAGATTACACATGTCTAAAATATTGTATAGCCGTTTATCGAAAATAAAATTGAGAAGTTCTCGAGAATTTATCTTAAATAGATCTCTACATTTTTCAAAATCTTCATTCATTAATTTTCGAAAATTGTTCGCGAGTCTTTTATCTATTATCACCCATTTACCAAAGTAGCTCTTTTCTAAATTCATTATGTGTCCTTCTTTATCGAGAAAAATTTTGGGTAGTTACAAAATTAAGTGATCGTGTTTAAATCTTTCGCTGAGTCTTATTCTTTGTTTAGCGCGAAATACTCATCCCATATCTCTTGGTACTTTCCGAACCATCCATCAAGCTTCTTAAATTCTG
>Ga0209977_10000029_pt1 | contig 47972 bp, 89 predicted proteins | sample SumtaG_2_FD_183113 | JGI IMG/M metagenome (GOLD analysis project Ga0209977, IMG submission 183113) | Deep subsurface microbial communities from Indian Ocean to uncover new lineages of life (NeLLi) - Sumatra_00607 metaG (SPAdes) (version 2) | ecosystem: Environmental > Aquatic > Marine > Oceanic...
AGCTTTATCCAGGTAGTGAAGATGGAAGGTTAAAGCTCAAAATGTTTGCTGAGATGAAAGGCAATGCAACAAGAGCAATAAAGAGTATATCAGAGCATATCACAAAAGATGGTATTCAATTGAAATTCAAGCTTCATGGAAAAGAAAAGTCACTTGAACTGCTTGGCAAACATCTTGGCATGTTTATGGAGAAATTCGATCTTGCCGATGATCTCAAAAAGATATTAGTTGAAAGAATCTTCACTGATAATAGGCCGAAAGAATGAGTGTAGAGACACAGATACAAGATAAAGTGCAAATTCATTATCACTCTGGTCAAAAGAAGATATTTTTCGACTCTAAGGCCAAAAAGAAGGTTATAGCTAAAGGGCGTAGATTCGGGTTGACCAAAGGTTATGCTAACCGAGCTATCGAATATCTGATAGATGGGATTGGTCCCGGATTGTGGATAGATACGGTGAATGCGAACATAGAAAGATATGTGGAGCGGTATTTTTTTCCAGTATTGAGGCATATCCCTCAGAAGGATTGGAAGTGGAGGCAGCAGAGGAAGGAGCTTGAGATATTTGGCAATAAGCTTGATATGAGAAGCGCAGATAGGCCGGAGTTGATTGAGGGTTTTGCCTATAAATTCATTATGCTGAATGAGGCGGGAATCATATTGAGGAAGGAATATCTTTATTACAATGCTATCCTTCCAATGACACTAGACTTTAATCCTGATTTCTATGTTGGTGGAACGCCCAAAGGTAAAGGCTTATTCCATGAATTAGCTGTTAAGGCAGACGACCCATTGACTGAGAATCAGGAATTTTTCCGATTCACTTCGTTTGATAATCCATACCTAACGAAGAAGGATGTTGAAGAGCTCACGAAAGAGTTGCCTAAAGCTATCCAGGAGCAGGAGGTATATGCTAAATTCTTAGAGGATGAATCGACTGTATTCAGGAATCTCTTGCAGTGTGCTACGGCAACGCCTCAAAACCCAGAGACAGGGAAGCGGTATTATCTGGGTGTGGATATAGCAAGAGTTCAGGATTATACAGTCATAGATGTATTAGATAGTGATGGCAACCAAGTTTACATGGATAGATTTAATATATTAGATTGGAAGATACAGCGAGAGCGGATTAAATATGTTGCTCAGTTATACAATAATGCCCAGGTCTGGTTGGATGCTACAAGTATGGGTGGTGATATGATGTATGAAGATCTGCGTGACTTGAATTTGGATGTTCAGCCATACAAGTTCACTAATGAGAGCAAGAAACAATTAGTCCAAGCTGAAATGATGGCATTAGAGCAAGAGAAAATAAGGATATTCAACAAGAATGACCCTAATGGAAAAGTGCAGTTCAATGAGATGGTGATATTCGAATATGAGATAACATCATCCGGTCTTATTAGGTATCAAGCCCCAGAGGGTTTTCATGATGATTGTGTTTATGGGTTGGCTTTGGCTAATTGGGGTGTTCAGCATGGGGGCGGAGGAGCCGTAGGGATACCGAAAGTGGGGACAGGTGATATATGGTCATGAACATAAAGAAATCCTTTGCATCTATAGTCGCTTCCCAGAAGACAAAGGCTAAATTCATGAAATACAAGATGTCTGCCCAGAAAGGGCGGGTGACAAAACTTGAGAATCAGGTCAGTAAACTCCAGCATCTTATGAAGGATGATATTCTTGCTTTGACTGATGCTGTGTCAGGCTATAAAGGTAACGCTTATCCCAGTTATGAATCCGCGGTGGCAGAGATAGACAGAAAATACAAGGGTGTAGCCGATTGGGGGGTATTGCAGACAGGAAGTATTATCGACCTTCGAGCTGCCTTCATCATAGGCGATGGTTTAATAGTATCAGCAGAAGGTGAAGAGGCGGAAAAAGAACTGGAATGGGTAGAGGAATTTTTGAAATATAATGACCTTGACCGTGAGGTTGCCCAAGAGTTTGCTAAGGAAGCAGAGATTGAGGGCAAAATCGCCCTGAAGCTGGCGTTGGAGGAGGACAAAGAACAGGATAAAGAGGTAGGCGAAAAAAACAAGAAGTGGAAGGTGTCTGTCCGGTTCATTAGTTGGTTGGATAAGAAATATGAAGTCGTGCCTAATCCTTTGGACTATTTAGACTATCAAAAGCTCAAGTGGAAGGCTACGGGCAAACGTAAGGAAGAGACGCTTGATGCCAAGGAGTTTGTCTACAAGAAGTTCGGTGGTCGGATAATGAACCCGAATGAGGCCGCTCCGAAGATAATGAAATGCCTTCCTCAAATAGAGAGCTTTGATAAGGCACTGAGGGATTGGAGACAGATTAATCACATCTTTGCTGGCCCAGTTTTCTATGCGGAATGTGAAGATCAGAAAGAAGTCGATGCCATGCTTACTGCCTTTACTGATAAAAACTTTAAGATTAATAAGATATTGGCCGGTACTGCTAAAGTATATTTTGTAAAATTAGATGTTGGGGGTATAGAGTCGATTGAAAATGAGATTGCGGACTTAGCAAAAGTGATAAGTGGCACGACTGGCGTTCCTGTCCATTGGTTTGGATTTGTGGATCTTATGTCAAATAGAGCAACGGCAGATGATCTTCTAAACATGATAAATGCCGCCACAACTAAGGAACGGCAAACATGGATTGGAGCTTATGAGGAAGTTATACATAAGGCGATGATGATGTGGAATAATGCTGCAGAGAAAGGGATGAGCAAGGAGAAGCAGCTTGATCCTGATAAGATTAAGGTTGATATCCCGATCATAACCAAGATGCACTATGACCGATTGGAGAAGATATTCTTGCCTGCTGTTATAGCGGGTAAGATTTCCGATGAGGCTTGGCTGGCGATGTTACCTGGATTCGATGTTAAAGCAGAACTGGATAGAAAAGAGGAGAAGGAGAAGAGTGAGTTTGAACAGATAAAGAATGAGAATAAGGATTTAAAAGCCAATAAATTAGAGAAAGATTTGTTTGGAGGAAGTAAGAAGGAAGAGGAAGAATAAATGAAGGATAAAAGAGTTGATATTTTACTGGAAACTTATGATGAGCATAAAAAATGTAACCATTGTACACAAGACCAAGGTTGTCACTGGTGTTTAAAGATGATGAAAGATGGGTTTCCAAAACAAGTAAATTGTTATGGATATATCAGGAGATGTGAATTAGAGAAGGAAGAATAAATGCCATATACAGAGATTAAGGAGGAAGTCGTAGATGGCAAGAGGAAGTGGTGTTTTCGGAACAAAGAAACGAGACAAAGGATTTGTGCTGATAGTCATGAAAAAGCCGTTAAAGCAATGAGAGCCAGGTATGCACATGCCCAAGAATTTTCCAGAATAAAGAGATTTGTATTAGTAAAGGAAGGCGATTAATGTGTTGTGGCAAAATGATAAGAATTCCCAGTAAGCGGGAAAAGAGGATACTAACAACAGGAGATATAAGTATAGATTTAGATAGGGAAAATAGGGAGAAAAAAGATGATAACAACAAAACAAGTAAACGTGAACTTAGAAAAGGGTCGAATTAAGCTCAATCAGGTGACCACAAAGACTGTAGATGCCAGTATCAAGGTTGAGCCTCCAAAAGCACCGATTAAGGCAAAGAGCATTACCACTACCACTCTTCCAGATGTTGCTGATATAGCAGAGAAGAAGAGGCGTGATGATATCATGGCAGAGCAGAAACTTGCCATGAAGGATAAGAAGAAGATTGTGATGGTAGAAAAGGAGACAAGCTTTCAGGAAAACATAGTTACCTATCAAAAAGAGCAAAATGAAATAATAGCTAAAGAAAAGAGCCTGAAGATGAAGGCAGAAAAGAAGCCTTGGAATAAGATGAATACTAAAGAGAGAAAAGAATATCAGGCAGAGAAAGCAAGGAAAAAGAAATGAAATTCACAGCTAAACTCCAGCAAATGGCATCCTCGGAGATAATGAATATTATCCCTAAAGATATCTATGAGGAGATTAAACAGCGAGATCCGCATCCGCTCTTTCAGGCTTATGTCGTAGGTCATGAGGGTGAGGCAACAGGTGAAGTGGTAGGAGTGGGGACAAAGATATTGAACTGGTTCTCATCGGCAATAAATAAGATATGGAAAAAGCTAAGTTATGGAATAAAAATATTTCATAGTCATAATGTAGACTCAAGTCACGAGGGACGGCAATCAATAGGAGAGGTTGTCGGTAAGGCAATAAAGACGATCAAAGATAGGGTTAATGCCATAGCCATCATGTATATTTATCCTGAATATAGAGATTTAGGTTTTGACATAGCTTCGATAGAAGTTGATATGGACATTACTGGCGACAATGTTCATGATGTGAATGTAGGGGATGTTACGGGGATTGCTTTGGGTAATTCGAAAATCGAGAAGCCCGGGTTTGAAGGTGCTACATTGTTATCCCAGATTCAGGCGATGTCAAGGAAGTTGGAGATAACTGACGAACCTAAATGGGAACTCAGTTACAATAGAACTCGCCAAGGAGAACAAAGGTTCGAACTGGTGAAGGAGGCCTAATATGGCTGAAAAGATAACGCTAGGTGAGATTAAAGAAATCATCAAGGCGGAGAAAGTATCTCCGAGCGATCTGTTCGGAGTGGAAGATTTAACCACTGATCCATTAGTTATGGGATTCGTAGATTCTACTGTTAAGGAGCTGAAAGGCAAATTATCAGGAGAGTACGAGGCTCGCAAGAGAGTTGAGAAAGATGGCAATAAAGACAAAGATGATGCTGATGATGAGATGAAGAAGAAGGATGAGAAAATCAAGAAGCTAGAGATTGAGGGTGCAAAAAGAGACGCCACTGAGCTTTTTAGCTCAAAGATGAAGGAACGAAAACTTGGTAAACAACAAGAAGCATTCCTTAAATCAAAACAAAGCGGCTTCACACCCGAAGACCCCGAGAATCTTGATAAAGAGGTTGATAAGTTCTTGGATAAAAACGTAGAGGAATACAATGCGACAGCCAAGATATTCGGACATAAAACAGATGAACCAAAAGGCGGAGAACCAAAAGGCGGAGGCGAGCCTGGTGAAGGTGGATCAAAAGAAGACGACGAATTAATACCGGATTGACCGGGAAAAGAACGGCAGGCAAAACAGCCGATTGTCTGGGCGGAAAAAATCCAATAAGGCTGGAGTAGTATAATGGCACAATTTTTAAGAACAGCAACACCTGACGGAGATTGGCGCAGCTTCAAATTTACCAATGCACTCGTTCCGGCTTTAACACTGACCGAGGGTTTGATTTATCAGATCCAGGACACGATTGGGGTATTGCTTCTCGATATCCAATACACAGCAGCGGGATGCAAAAAAGCCAAGACAATCGGATCAGGCGAAGAGGGAGTTCTCATTTATCATGCGGAGAAAATCCGGGTCAACAAAGATACTGGAGTTGCATGTCTTCCAGGAGATGCAATTTATTGGAATGGAGTTCAAGGTGGAAATGTCAGTTGTAGATATTCAAGTGGTGGAATTTGGATTGGAATATGTGTATGGGCAGCCGCAGCGGGTGATACTACAGTTATAATTGACATGAAGGGTGAAGTTGGTCTGCTGGAGTTAATAGCATAAGGAGAAAATGATGAGAGGAAAAATAATAAAAGACTGGGATAAGGTTGACTGGAGAAAACTCTTTGTTCCTGGAGAGAAAGACGTACAACATCAGCGTGCGCTAATGAAGGCACTTTCATTCTTTCTTGCTATTCCCAACACGAATGTTCCCACACAATTTGCTAGCGACGAGAAGTTCACAGAGAAAAAGAAAGAATTTGACACGGCCAGGATGCAATATTTTGCCACACTGAACGATTTCCCCGCAACCGCAAAGGAAGTCATAGACAAATATCACGAACTTGCCGTATATGACAATGGTTTTGAGCAGATCTTCAATATGCGTGATTATACCGGATCAAGAAGAGATGGCTTTTCCATTGATACAGTACGGGCAGGACTGACTTTCAGGAAGATGCTAACTGGTGAAAAACTTCATGTCTATCAGATGGAAGGAGAGAGAGAGTTCATATACTTCGATTACTATGGCGGAGCACTTGGATGGGATAGGAAGCTCTTTGAGAACCAGGATTGGTGGCAGCTTGAGGAGAATGCGATTGAATTCAGGAATGAGGCATACAGGATCAGAGCAGCCACGTTTTATGCTTTAATTGAGGCAGTAGGTACGGCTGCTGGATGGGTTGATATTGGTTGGGCGGCTCATCCCGATGGCGTTGCAGCTGGAAATAGAGGCTATATAGCAGCAAGAGATGCTGCGACCATGAATCTTGCAGCCCAGACAATTCTTCTGGCATGTCAGGCCAGCGGTTACGGAATTTCAGCACAGAATGTCTCATTTATCATCCTTGCACCAATCCAATTGAGAGCACGAATCAAGCAGGCCCTGGGCGTAAGTTATGATACAGCAGATCGTGCGACTTCTGTTATCGACTACAATTTCACCACAATTATCACAACCATGCTTGCAGTGACAGATCATTATTGGGTAATTCTTCCCAAGAGAAAAATTGTCGGTGGGGATAGGCTGAATTTGGAGACCTATTCTGAATTCGACATGCTTTCTCGGACGGATTCAGCAGCCGGATGGATGGCTTTTGCAGGTGGAATTGGAGATACGGACCAGATGGAGCGTTGCAATATCGTTTAGATTGAAGTTAAGTTGAAATTAGAGAGAGGAGTAGGGGTAAACACCTATTCCTCTTTTCTATAAAGGAGAGAATATGACATTTAAAGCATCTGATATTAAGGTAACAATTAAAATGAAAAAGATTGTCAAATTATCAATATTATTAAACATTTGGAAAGCTCATCTCTGTTCAGTTGATAGTTATCTTATAGCATTTTGGGCAATTACACACATAAGAATTTATTGGATTCACAAGAGAAAGATATTCCCATATTTTGAATTATCAAAAATGGGTAGTTTGACACATTTTGGGTTAGAAACATGAGACAAGGAAAGAACTGGGGATATACGACAGAATTCTTCCGTAATGCTATGGTCAGCACCTACCATCTTGAAATAAAGGAAGGTGGGTACTGCTCAGAGCATCGCCATAAACATAAATACAATCTGTTTTATGTTCTCTCTGGAGTATTGGAATTGACAATCTGGCGTGATAAGAAAAATAAAGATATAACTGTTATTGAAGCAGGGCAATCAACTGCAATATCACCTGGCTTTTATCATAAATTCAAGGGATTAACAAAATGCGAGGCTATCGAAATCTATCAAGTTCTTTTGATTGATCCCGATATTGAGCGTAGAACAGTAGGGGGCATTAAATAATGGAAATACCATTTGCTGTAATTTGGATACTTATTGGTATAGGTTTCTTTTTTTTAATATTAACATTTATAGATTTAATAAGACATGGGGGGCATTAAATAGTGACCATAATAACCACGTCAGATATAAGAGTTAGTAAAATCGTAGAAGAAATGGACAGAAGAAGGGAGAACTGCAGGATTAAAAAGCAGAAAGAGGATATGATAAAGGCAAATTGGAAAGAACTCCATAAAAAGGGATTTGGCTATACGGCAGAGGGCAGGAAACCAGTAATTCTTGATTATGAACAGGGAAGAATGCTTTATGATATTCTGCCTGATGGATCATGGAAAAATCAAAGGTGTTTCATCATTGGAGGAGGCGAAAGCTTAAAGGGTTTCGATTTCTCCAAGTTGAAAAACGAACTTGTGATCGGTGTGAACCGTGCTTATGAGATGGGCAACTGTACAATCAATTATGCTATGGATAACAATCTTTACCATTGGATAACGAAGGGAAAACTAGGTTGGGAGGCAAAAAAGAGATTTAAAGATTTCAAGGGCATTCCTGTCTGGCTTGACTCTGCCGGTTATGACTATCCAAGAGGCATATTTATACTTAATAAATTAGATAGTCATAAAAATAGTTATGTTATGAAAGATGGCATTAAATCGGGAACCAATGCGGGATTCGGTGCCTTGAATCTTGCTGTGTGCCTAGGGGCCAATCCTATATATCTCCTTGGATTCGATATGGAGGGTAAGGATGGGAAGCAAGTCTGGTGGCACAATGGATATCCCGAAAATCAAATAGAAAGGGTATATGATAAATTCATTCTTGATTTCAAGAAAATAGTCCCAGACCTCAAAGAAAAAGGTATTCAGGTAATAAACCTTAATCCTGACAGCAAATTAAAGTGTTTTGATTTTGGAAAATTCGAAGATATAAAACCGATAAAGCGACCCGTGATCGTATCTTTTTATACAAAGGGAACCGGATATGAAGAGCAGGTAAAACAATTAAAAATTACTCTGAAGCGATTCAATCTGGAGAATGATGTTGTGGGTATTGCAGACAGAGGCAGTTGGCATAAAAATACTTATTATAAATCACAATTCATCCAGCAAATGATGAATAAGCATCGCGGACGTTCAATCGTCTATGTCGATGCGGATGCCAAGATGCGCATGAATCCTGTGTTGTTTAATAATCTTAAATGTGATTTTGCCTGTCATTTTCACACAGGAAAAGAACTTCTTTCTGGAACGCTTTATTTTGGAAACACAAAGGGGGCTCGTTATTTAATTAAAAAATGGGTAGAAGAAGACAAGCTACATCCAGAGACCCCTATGCCACAGAAGAATCTGCGAACCGTATTTGACAGGGAGAAGAATAAAATTAAGTGGAAGGCATTGCCTGTTGAATATTGCATGATATATGACAGCCGTTCACGCTACAGAGTCAATCCAGTTATAGAGCATTTTCAGTTGAGCAGGCAGTACAAGGGTACAAAAAGCAAGCGGCACAAGGGTACAATAAATCAATCGCTTGTTGAAATACGAAAATTTTGTAAGGATAAAAAAATCTGCCTTCTCGGAAATGCCAATTCTATTCTTAATGGAAAAAAGGATATAGACTCATTTGATATAGTCTGTAGAATGAATAGGGGATATCCCGGGGGGAAAGAGAAGTTTATTGGTAGTCGTACCGATGTGCTTTTCTTATCAACGGGCTTGAGTGGTGAGAAGGTTCGGGGCTTATTTAACCCTCGTTTTGTTGTCTGGATGACCGCTTGCCATAGGTTGGCATATCCCTGGGTTTTTAAAAGTGCCGTACAAAATCCAGCAGAGGACTGGAAAGCTCTTCATAACAAGCTTTCCATAAACCCCACGACTGGCATTATGGCTTTGAATTTCATCCTCAAGCACATAGATTTTAAAAGTCTCGATATATATGGTTTTGATTTTTTCAAAACGAAGACTTGGTATAATGCAAAAATAGACAATGGACAGAAACATAGTGGGGAAAAAGAGGAAATTCTATTCATGAACATGATAAAAGATAGGCCAAATGTGAAATTCACATGAGAAGAAAATGAAAGAAGAAAAGAAAATAATTATAGCCATTCCCACTTGTTCCTCGGGGCGAATTCCCACGCTTATCAAGACAGTAGAGACAATTCAGGCTGGGGAATATAAGAATGTCCATCCGGTGATACTTGCTGACGGCAATCCAGAGATAGAAAGGGTGGCAAAAGAAAAGTTGCACCATATTTCAGTTATAGCAAACAGAAAGAGAAGGGACTGGGTATTTTCTATAAACCGGATATTACGAGAATTCGATTCGGATTATTATATTTTTGGTTCAGATGACCTCACCTTTCAACCCCGTAGCATTAAATATGCTATGGCAAAAATGCAGGAATGTTTCCCTGATGGTTTTGGGGTTATTGCCCTTGCAAGGAAAAATAAATGCACCTTTGGTCTCTTCGGCCATAAGTTTGCTGACCATTTTCCGAATCGGCAGGTGTTTTGTCCCGACTATATACATTATGCTTCAGATTCAGAGCTTATGCGGTGTGTTAGAGCATTGGATAAATATGCTTATCCCCCAGAAAGAAAAGGCATGGTTTTGCATTCCCGGTTGAAAGATGAAACGTGGAGATTGGCGCGGCGAGTCAGGACTAGAGACCATGTAATACGCGATGAACGACAGGAAAAAGGTTATTTATGGGGAGTTGATTTTAATCTTATAACAACGAGAAGCTAATGGAAAGAGGAATGAAGGTAACTGTAGTTGTCCCTAGCTGTTCTTCCAGCCGAACTCCTATGCTTATCAAGGGGGTTGAATCGATTCAGGCGAATACGTATAAGAATGTCCACATTGTAATCGTTGCCGATGGGAATTTAGATATATTTGAAACTACAGGGACATATTTTGAGAACAAAGAATCGGAGAATGTTACAATCATTTTAAATAAAGAAAGGAAGGATTGGGTTTTCTCTATGAACCGAGTGTTTAAGGAGTTTGGCTCGGATTATTATATCTATGCAGCAGACGATCTCTTCTTTCCACCTGCTTGTATTGATTATGCCATGATAAAGATGTGGCAATGTTTCCTCGATGGTTTTGGACTTGTCAGCATCGGGAAAAAACATAAATGTGCATTCGGTCTTCTTGGTTATAAGTTTGTCGAGCACTTTCCAGACCGACAGGTATTCTGCCCCGACTATATACATTATGGTTCGGATGCAGAGCTTTGGTGGACTGCCAACAAGCTAGAAAAGATTGCTTATATAGCACATAGGCCAAGTTCGGTTGGCCATCATAAAATGAAAGATGAGACGTGGAGAATAGCAGAAGGGTTTAGGGCCAGGGATAATGCAATATATCATCAACGGAAGAAAATGGGTTTAAGTTGGGGAATTGATTTTAAACTTATAGCAGAAAAATGATTAAAATTTATTATGTTCCAACATTAGGAGAGGGTACAAGAGAGTATAGGCTTATCAAACAGGGTCTTATGAATAACTCCAGAGTTGAGCTTGTTGGCAGTAAAGAGGAAGGTGATTTTATCTTCCAGTTTTATTATCTCTCCAAACATAAACAGCATTTTCCCCATGATCTCCCACCAGAAAAGACCGTACTCATTGATTATAGCGATAAAGTCTACTGGCTTTCTCATGTTCCGTGCTTTGCGTATTTTAAGAGAAGTTGGCCGGCGATGGTAAGAAAAGAGAATTACATTAGCAGAACACTTATTCCAAGGGCCCCTCATCTTCATCCCATAATGATGGCGATTATGGATGAGTTCATAATTAAAGAAGAAATGGAAAGAGATGTAGCACTATCATGTACATTAAGGAGACATCGGCATAGGAAGAAATACGCACACCGTAACAGAGTGAGGGTTTTGGATCTTTTGGGGAAAATGGATATTCGGGGTAAAACGTATATCGAGGAATTTAATAAGGGAACAATGCAGAGGTTCAATGCGCCGGATATGAGAGATTATTTTAAATTATTGAAAAGGAGTAGGATCATAGTGACCTGCAATCCCGATCCGTGGGAGGGAGATCATAGAACATGGGAAGCTTTTGCAAGCGGGACGCTTGTTTTTGTCGACAGGATGTGGACACCAATGACGTATCCACTCGTTGATGGAAAACACTGTATATTCTACGATCCATCAGATCAGGGACTCGAGGAACTTCGGAAGAGGATTATATTTTATTTAGAACATGGCGAACTTGCTTATGACATTGCCAGGGAAGGTCACGATTTTACAATGAAATATCACAGGGCATCGAACAGAATAGATGAGATATTGGATGTGATAACATGAATTTCCCTAATGGATGGCTATCGGGAAAGCAGGCTTCATATCTGGCGCAGCTTGTGAGAGATGTTGTTGGAGTGGAGGGTGGGTTCCTTGAGGTGGGCTCATGGCATGGCCGCTCTTCGGTTGTCATAGGGTTAGAGGTCAAGAAATTAAATAGCTGCCTTTATTGCGTGGATATATGGAGTAAAAAAATGGTGGGAGAAGAGGAGAAAAAACGCAAGAAGACAATAAAGGCGTACAGGGATATGCCTGATGTGGCAGCGATATATTTTAAGGGGGATTCTTTTCTCATCTTCATCGAAAATATTAAAGTGAATGGCTTAGGTGATACTATAATTCCCGTCGTAGGACTCTCTTCGACGGTAAGGGCAACATGGAAAATTCCCCTTAGATTCATTTTTATAGATGGTAATCATGAGTATGAATATGTACGTGATGATTCTCTGTGGAGACAGTTTTTAACGATCGGGGGAATTATAGCTTTTCATGATTATCGGCGGGGGAGCGAGGTCAAAAAAGCTGTCAATGAAGAAATGGATAATGATTCTAATTTTGAAATGATAGGCGGGATTCATAACATTAAAGTATTCAGGAGATTGAAATGAATTTGGATAATTATCTGCCAAGACTCAACTTGAAGACAGTAGAATTCTTAAAGAAAATCATAACACCAGAGAGTTTAGTTTTTGAGACTGGTTCAGGTAATTCGACTATTTGGTTCGGAAAGCAGATCAAAAAAGTTGTTGCACTAGAGGATAATAGAGATTGGTATGATAAAGTTCGGGAATTTGCAAAGCAAGAAAATCTACAGAATATAAAATTATATTTTGATCCCGACTATTCAAGAAAACAATTCAAAGACATACTGAAAAAAGAGGATATTATTGAATATGACATTGTTTTACATGATGGGCCACACAGTGTGGGCTTGAGAATATCGGCGATGAAATTTATACATTCCTTTGTAAAGCCAGGTGGATATCTTATTATCGATGATACGCATAAAAGCCAATGTTCGGAAGCGACAAAAAAGTATCTCAATATTTTACGTTGGAAGAAATTAGTCTTTTATGGGCGCGATGCTTTCAGAGCAAAGAAATCCGCCATTGTTTATCAAAGATCTTTAAGATGAATGAGGAAATAATTTTATGAATTTAGAGCTTTTTAATAATCTCATGAAAGAGAAACCAGAACAACAGGAATATGAATGGTTAATGTTTCTGGAAATTTGTGAGACATATTTAAAAAAGCACAAAATCGGAAGCCCCATTATTGTGGAATTAGGAGCATATAGGAACTGCCAAAAGAAATTTTACGAACAACTTCTTGGAGCTGAACACATAGGCATTGATGTAAAAGCGTGGCGACATCCTGACATTGGAGGAAGCACCCATGATCCCAAAACACTAGAGAAGCTCAAGGAGAAACTCAATGGGAGACCAATAAATATCCTCTTTATCGATGCCAATCATCGCCATGAGAGTGTCAAGAGAGATTTTGAGATATATTCTCCATTATGTACTGATATCATCGTGATTCATGATACAGAAAGTGGCCGATATGAAAACTCAAGAAAGTATGAGGTCTGGAGGTTCTGGGATAAATTGAAGAAAGAGTCATTCACGGTAAGAGGAGAGCTTGAAAATTTCTTATTTCTTTCGATACATCAGCATCGTTTTGAGGGGAATGAATATGAGATGGGAATAGGGATGATAATAAAAAGATGAACTTAAAACTTTTCAATGAACTTACAGAAATGCCATTGGCTCAGGATGTGCATGAGTGGAAGGTATTCCTAGAGTTTTGCGAGTCATATTTGGAGAAACATAAAATTGAAAAGCCCATTGTCGTAGAATTGGGTATATGGAGAAATGGGCAGAAGAAATTTTATGAACAACTTCTGGGGGCATATCATATAGGCATTGATTCATCTAAGAAAAAAAGTAGACCTGATATTCAGGGAAATACGCATGATCCAAGAACGCTGGAAGCGCTTAAAGCAAAGCTTGGAGGAAAACAAATAGATATTCTTTTCATAGATGCCTCTCACTTGTATGATGATGTGAAAAAAGACTTTGAGATATACTCACCATTATGCAATGGTATCATTGCGTTCCACGATATAAATAACGGTCGATATCAAGGAGAAAGAGAAGTCTGGAAATTATGGGATGAATTGAAAGCAGAATCAACCATAGAGGCGGGAAAATATAAGGACTTTTTGTTTATCTCAATAGAAGAGGCAAGGGGGATAACAGGAATAGGACTGATGATAAGAAAATGAATTTAAAACTTTTTAACAAGCTCATGGAGATACCACCACTCCAAACCAGAGACGAGTGGTGGATATTTCTAGAGATTTGCGACTTTTATTTGAAGGAACGTAAGATCAAGAATCCCATTGTCATGGAATTGGGGAGTTGGAAGGGCAGGCAAAAACCATTCTATGAACAACTTTTTGGGGCCACATATATAAGCATTGACCGCTCTAAGAAGGGATACGGGCCTGAAATTCAAGGACTCACTAGTGATCCCAGAACACTAGAAAGGCTCAAGGAAAGACTTGCAGGAAGGCAAATAAACATCCTCTTCATTGATGCTGACCATCATTATGAGGCAGTTAAAAGCGATTTCGATATGTACGCACCACTGTGTGATGATATTGTTGCGTTTCATGATGTAAATTATCCATCAATTATGAGACTTTGGAATGAACTGAAGGCGAAACCGTCTGTCTCGCCAACAAAGGAAAAAGAGTATCTGTCACCAATGTGGTTAAATCTAAGCATAGAGGAAAGAGGATGGGTAGATAAGGATAATATATTTATTTTAATAGAGATGGCAAGTGGAATTGGGATGATGATAAAGAAATGAAAAAATTTATTTTCTACACGGCAGTTTTTGGAAAAAAGTGCAACTGGAAAAAGCCGATATATTCCGATCCGACTATAGATAGGTTTTTTTATACAGATTTGGAAATCACAAATGATCTTTATCAGATGAAAAGAATAAAGTTAGATTATCTTGATCCAGTCAGAAGAAACCGATTTATAAAAATCTGCATCCCCGATGAGATATTCAATAATTATGAATACAGTTTTTATATGGATTACAAACATCCAGTAGCAATTGATTTTGATTATCTCCTAAATTGCCTGGAATCGAATTCTGATATCTTAATAACCCCACACAGAAGGAGAGATTGTATTTATGATGAGGGAATGATCTGTATTAAGGGGAAGGAAAATAAAAAAGAGATTATTTTGAAACAATTAGATTTTTATAAACGTGAAAATTATCCAATCCACAATGGACTTTATGCTGCGTATTGGCTCTTTAGGCGACACACCAAGGAACTGGAAGAGTTTTCAAGGCAATGGTGGAAGCAAGTTGAAAAATATTCATATCGGGATCAGATAAGCCTTCCCTATGTGGCCTGGAAATATGGGATGAAAATTTCTCCGTTCAAGAGGCCTAAATGAAGAAGTTTGTTCTTTATACGGCAGTTTTCGGGAAGTTGGGCAAATCTAGGACACCTCAGTTGTCTAATCCAGATGTGGATAGATTTTGTTATACAGATTTGGATATTAATGATGAGTTCTATCAAATAAGAAAGATGAATCTGGATCATCTTGAGGCAGTTAGGAGACAACGTCTGATTAAAGTCTGTATTCCTGATGAGGTTTTTGACAATTATGAATACAGTTTTTATGTAGATCGTAAACATCCAATAAAGGTCGATTTTGATTATTTTCTGAGCTTGTTAGAACCCCAGTCTGATTTTGCAACACGTCCACATCGATACAAAAGAAGAACCTGTGTTTATGAAGAGGGGCGGGTTTGTATTGAGGGGGGAAAGGGTAATGAAGCAGATATCTTAAAACAATTAGAATTTTATAAAAAAGAAAATTACCCGGTTGATAATGGACTTTATGCCACGTTTGTTTTGTTCAGGCGACATACAAAAAGATTGAAAGAATTCTCAAGATTATGGTGGGAACAAATTGAGCGGTATTCACACAGAGATCAGATAAGCCTTCCTTATGTGGCCTGGAAATATGGGATGAAAATTTCTTTATGTAAGAGATCGAGATGACAGAGTTAATTACGCTTATTACTCCTACAGGAGATAGACCGCTGGCCTTTGCTCTCTGCCAAAATTGGGTTAGAAAACAAACCCTGCAACCTTATCAATGGATTGTTGTTGATGATGGAAAGATACCCATGATTCCTTATGCTCCGATGGCTTATATAAGACGAGAACCAGGGGTCAATGATCCACAGTGCACATTAATCCTTAACCTCATGACCATTCTCCCATTAATTGAAGGCAATAAAATCATAATCATTGAAGATGATGAATATTATGCTCCTAAATATGTGGCAGAAACAGCAACTCGACTTGACCAGCATGAAGTTGTGGGCATTGGCGGTACTAAATACTACCATTTGTTTTCAGGTGGACATTATAGCCATAGAAACTGGGGTCATGCTTCTCTTGCCCAGACGGCATTTCGAAATTCATTTTTGCCAGAATTTAAAAAAATATTAAATACGAATATTGAAATTGCTCGGATAGACAAGCATATATGGGAAAAACTTAGGGGGAGTGGTCGCGGAAATATTTTTGGTGATGATGATAATGACCCATTGTATTTAGGCATAAAGGGCTTGCCCGGTCGTCCTGGCATAATAGGGCATGATCCAAAATCTAGCCCTTATCACAGGAAGGGTTCTCACCCCGATATATCTCATAAAGTTCTAACGCGATGGATACCCGAAGATTGCGATATTTATATAGATATAATTAAGGGAAAATTGACGGAGGATAATTGTCAATCGTATTTCCTAAATCAAGGAAAGAATAAAAAAGGGCAATTATGATAGAGGGATTCAGGGATATTTATAAAGGACAGGCAATATGGATTGTCGGCAAAGGGCCAAGTCTGCAATATCTCACGAAAGAGGATGTCGGATCGGGACCAGTTATCACAATTAATGAAGCTATTATCAAAATAGAAGAACTTGATTTGCCGAATCCTATTTATTCGATGCAGAAAGATGGTGGGGATCGAAGGCGATATTTCCGCTCACATCCATTTATACTTAGGCCAGATTGTGATTATAAATCAAATTGTGGTGATAAATGTGGTAATATGTATAAACCCAAAAAGGGAGCAATACTTCTGGTTCATAAGCACGAATCTCTTTATTGTTTTGCCGATTATTTGCCACGCTATGTTTTTGATTGGGCAAAACTTGGACTTAAATGTAATCGATTTTCTCTAGTCATAGCAATAAGAATCGGGATTTTGATGGGATGTAAAAAGTTTTGTTTCATATCATTTGATGTGCATACTACTGGTTGTTTAGTTTCATATATCCCCAATGTTGGCATAACTGAAACTAATCCTGCATTTAAGAATTATACATGGAAAGTTAAACGATATCTAAAAAATCTTGATTATATGTGGATTACTCCAAAAAAGAGAGCTGCTAAATAAAATGATTCCTATTTTTATTATAAGTTTTGAAAGATTGAATGTCTTGGAGCAATCGATACAATCTTATTATGACTGCATTAAAACACCTTTTGAGATTGTTATCATGGATTTTGGTTCAACCTTTGTGCCAACACTAAAATACTTAAATATTTTAGAATACAAAGGAAGTAAGGTTTATTGGAAAGGAAAACTTAGTAATAAACGGCGATTTAATATGCGCGTTGATGAAGTCATTCAGGATTATTTCAAGACCCACCCCGCGAGCAATTATGTAGTGACTGATCCTGATATAGCCCTAGATAATGTTGATGGAGATATCTTGGAAGTTTATACGCATCTTCTTGGAATTTTGCCTGAAAATTATATTGTCGGCTCGATGTTGAGAATAGATGATCTTCCAGATCATTATCCATTAAAAGACGACGTGCGCTTTAGGGGATGGGAGCCATATTATCACTCAAGGAAAGTGAAGACGATTCAATATAAAGATAAGATAATAAAATATGTTCTTGTCAAGATTGATACTACTTTCGCAATGAATAGGGCGGGAACGCATTGGAGGAGACACATGAAAGCAGCCAGGGTTTTGCCTCCTTATGGGGCAAGACATTTGGAGTGGTATCTTGATCCCAAAAAGCTGACTCCAGACCAGAAATATTATATGAAACATGCTTCAAGGGGAATTACCCATACTTTTAAGGAGGCTTAAATGAAAATAGGCTATCATAGCACGATTATTGATGTTTCATCTGGTAAGGGAAAGCTGGCATTTATTACTGTGTTTAATGCTGGAACGGAAGATAAGTCGACAATCTATCTGGATGTGGAAGGAAGCTCTTTGAATAATCCCTTCCAGACTGATATGTATGGAAGATTTAGTTTCTTTGCCACTTCTGGAGCATATGATATTGAGGTTTCTGGGATTGGCATTGTGACTTATAAACTGGAAGGAGTTTCAATAATGGGTTTATCGTTTCCACCAAAAGATATGTATGGGGTTGTAAATTTCTTCTATAATCCCAGCACAGACATGGTGGAAGTAATAACCGCCGATAAACCTGCTAAATAAACAGGAGGTTAAAATGGGAAGAATACTATTAGACCCAAACGCAGTTGCCTACACAGATGATGAAATTGTAGGCAAGGTGAATGCAGCTGCGGCTAAAGTCAGCAGGGTAGATGCGATTGAACCTGCTGCCCTTGAAGAGACTGCCGCTTTCCAGAAACTCTCACAGACAAAAGAAGATAAGCTAGATGGTATTGCTGAAGGCGCAGAGGTTAATCCCGCTGATTTAGCAGCACTAGATTCAGCACAGGACACGAAACTCAATGGAATTGATACTGGTGCAAAGGTTGACCAAGATGGAGACAATATAGTTGCTGCCATTAACTCTGGAACTAATCCAATTACTCGTGAAGCTGCACTCAGTCAAGCTGATTTGAAGCTTGTTAAAAGTGAACCAGCATCTGGAGAAAGAGCCATTACTTCAGTTTCCGTTGATGCAGATGACAAACTGGCTGCCGACCATAGCGACACACCAGAGCCGTAAGCTAATTGAAACGTGAGTAGGACAAATTTAGGCGCAAAAGAACTGTGCGACGGAAGCGTGACAAGTCTACACGCTCATTCAGGAGGTGGCAATGGAGCAATCATTAAATCTGGTGAGATTGTGACAGATGGAGATGGCAATGGTATTGTCATATTTGGAACGGCATTCCCTGATGTGAATTATGCGATTTCTTTTGGTTGCGATGGCTCGAATGACGACATAATTTCTACATGGTTAAACAAGACTGTTAATGGTTTTGATGTTAGAACTCATGATGATGGAGGCAAGGATGAAGCTAATGTTATAGTTAATTGGATTGCAACGCCATATAGTAATCCATAGAGCAGAATGTAAATGATAATAGGATCTACTAATGCAATCGCAATATTATGGAGAGAATCGCCTGTTTTGTTTAAGGTTAATCCAGAAAAAAGAAGGTTTGACGTAGAAAAAGAAAGAAGGATATTTAATGTCAATCCAGAAGAGAGAATATTCAAAATTATTCCAAGAGAAAGAATATTTAAAGGACAACAAGAATGAGTCAGCCGATAATTGAGAAATATAATTCCGAGCGATTCAAGATTGGATTGCAGTATTTTCCGCCAGACTTGCCAGATGGCGAGACGATTGACAAAGTGGATGTCGGGGTTTATCCTTTGGGATTGATGCTGGAGGGTGATTCTGAGATAGATGGAAATACGGTAAAGCAGATGATAGGCGGGGGAAAAAGGCTAACAAATTATGTCATCACTTTCAATGTAGAGATATCGACGGGAAACAGTTTTGAGAATACTATTTTAATAAAGATCGTTTTTTAGGAGGTTAAGATGAGTTTGGGATGGTTCGATGATCTCACGGATGCGAAGGCTTATTTTTCAACCGAGAGGCTTGTGACAACTAGCTGGGACGCAATGATCGACGCACTCAAAACCAAAGCCGTAACGAATGCCTATAACCGGATATTCTATAATTCCAAATATGACGTACCGACCTATGCTGCAGCTACGGCTGCCCAGTTGATAGTGTTAAAGAAGGTGAATGGTGAGATGGCTTATTATTTGGCACAGCATCTAGAGGATGAGGACAGGCGCATGGGCTTGCGCGCGCAAGGAGTTACAAAAGCAGGGATAGTAGAGGAAGAATACAAGGATGACATAGAGCTTCCTATCCCTCCGTTCATTGATGACATATTAGAAGAGGAGGGTTTTACAACCGAGAAGGCATTTGGTATGGTAGATGTGGACAGAGACGAGGATAAATCCGTTGATGAAAAGGTCGATAAATTTTAAGAAGGTGAAAAATGCCTTGGAAATATAATCCATTCACAGGAGAGCTGGATTATTTCTCTGTGGATATAACACCGACATTAAGTGCACTATGGATGGATGCGCAAGCCATAAGAGCACCCACAACAAATCCAGCAGAATTAATATCTCACGGTACATTAGAAACTCCCGCATTCCAGTTTGCAAATGCAATTGAGGCTAATCAAGAAAATATAACCTTTAATATGCGAATACCAAATCGAATGGATAGAAGCGTAGCTTCTTGTATTTCTGTTGGTTGGAGTGCTGATGGTTCAAGTCCTGGTAATTGTAGATGGCAGTTAGAATATCTATGGACAGCGCCAGGAGAAGACACGGGAGCGGGAGCACAGGAGACCCTCTATGTGACAGGCACGGCAGCAGTCGTAGCAGATGGTTTAATCATAAGCACATTTACAGGCATAGATTTGCCGAGTGCAACAGATGTTTGTCTTCATTGCAGAATAACAAGGCTCTCGGCAGATGCCCTTGATACAATAGGTGATACCGTAGAGCTTCATGGTATTTGTCTTGGTTGGGTAAGTGATAAATTAGGTTTACCAATATAATATAGGAGATAAAAATGAGTCAAGGAGGATTATGGTCTGAACGAATAAGATATGATGCGCAAAATAGGGTACAATATATTGCAAAAGCAGTGGCAGGAGCGGATGAAGATGCCTTGGTATGGCAAATTTCACGCTATTATTATGACGGCACTTCAACGAGAATTCTGGATACACTATGGGCAGGTGGCGATAGTTCGCAGAAATGGAGTTTTACTTTGCGAGAAACTTACACTTATTCATGATGATTAATGGCAAACATATTAGGACGCATCCCCCTGAGAGAAAGAGTCAGGGAGCTTGAGAGGATATACGGAGTGATCGAAAGAGAGATGGCAAGAGAGATGGCATCGATGGATATCGGAAACTATCGAGAACTGCGGGCAATTAGAACGCAGGAGAAAATTGACGGATTGGTGAAAATGCTGAACAGAGCGGCAATAAAATGGTCAAAAAAAGCTGTCCCCGAAGCCTATGAGAGAGGATATTCGGTAGCTAGGATACGACTTGAGATACTCGGGGTGCAGAAAGATGAGGAGTTTCCCGAAAAAACACACGCCCAGACTATCAAATACGAGACAGATAAAACAATGGATGTTTTAATTAGAGCTAATCAGAGCATAAAGATGAATGTGGCAACCTTTATTTATTTGGCACGAGCAGCGGCAAGAGGGTTATCGCAGTTCCAGGCTTTTGATATGAGGGATGAGGAATTGATTGATAATCTTTTAGGTGATGCTTTGAGGGCGGGAGAAACAAGAGCATATGCCGCTAAAGCGGTGAGGGAACATTTCAGTGAACGATTTGGTAATGCTAAATTTATTACGATAAACGGACGGGATTATAACCTGCGGAAATATGCTGACTTGGTAGCTAAGACAAGGTTGAGGGTTGTCCAGACCGAGGCTGTCAAGAATAGCTGTAAAGAGTATGAGAACGACCTTATCCAGATATCCTCTCATGGCACAGATTGTCGGAGTCTTATCTGTCAAGAATATGAGGGCAATGTCTATTCGATATCGGGGCAACATCCCGTTTATTCCATGCTACCTGCTTGGCCTCCGTTCCATCCCCGATGTCAACATCATGCCCGTCCGACTTCCGAAGTGGCTATTGAAGTGAGTGCTAGATATGCTTAGAGCTTATTTCCAGGATACGATAACTCTTCATTTTGATACAGGGCATGTTTGGGGCGAGCCTACATGGTTTATTCCCGATCCTATAAAGGCTTATGTAAAGTGGAAAAGCCATCTAGTAAGGAATCTTTCCGGTGAACAGGTTGTTTCAAGAGCGATAGTTTATATTATTTATGACCGTACTTTGACGCATAAGGATAGGATTCAAATAGGAACTATTATATATTCGATTTTAGATTTAACTCCAGGCAAGGACTTTAGCACTTCACATCAGGAGGCTCACATCCAATGAGCAAAGAGACAGGTATGTATCTTGATACGACAGATTTCGATAAGAAATTTGATGATTTGGTCAAGAAGGCCATTCCTGGAGATGCACAGAAAGGATTATTTAATGCAATGAATGAACTCCTGAGCGATTCGATAACAAAGCCTCCCCAGGCACCTAAAGATATCGGAGATCTATGGGGTTCTACCGCAGGCACGGTCAAAGTGGAAACAAAATATAAAGAATTGGGTGTCCGTGGTGGATTCAATATCAAGTATGCTCATCGTCATCATGAGGTTGCGCCAGGAACTTATAAATATACTATAACGAAGGGAGCATCACAGCCTGGACCGAAATTCATGCAATCGAAAATGGTTCAGTATGGTAAGAGATATATGGAAATTGTGGCAGAAACCATTAGAAGAAAAGGGAAAATGACAATCAAGCTAAAAAGGAAATAATGATTAAAGAGATTACGACTTTTATCCGCGATCGAGTTGCATTGTTGCCAGTGCCGCCAGTGCCGTTGTTAGTTATTGACACAGATCTTTTTGCTGGCCATAGACCCCAGGCTGTGGCAGATGCTTGTGATGTGATTCTGGAAAGTACAGGTGGAGAGGCGTTCTTTGAGCTTCCCGAAAGAGCCGATCCTGTGATTCAAGTGCTGTCGAGGGCCAGGACTTATTTCACAGCCAGAGCAAGAGCGCATGTGATTTATGATGCTATTTTTAGGATTCATACAGTTCCAGATGTGGCTCCCAGACTAGGTTATACATATGGCTCGGCAGGATGGACTCTTCCCTTAGTCCCATTGGTGACAGGAGTCCCATATGAGGCAATGGTTATAGTACCATTGTCTCCGCCTCAATATATAGGACAGGATGAAAAGTTAAGACATGAATTTTCAACGAATTATATTTTTAAAGTTAAAAGGCTTTAAGGGATAAATCTTTCTATCCCAAAATAAGCCAGATTTTAGGAGGTAAACATGGCAAGTCCAAACAAAGATTTGGGACCGTGTGTAGTTATCTGGGATGGAAGAGCGATAGATGCAGGAACACCTGCAGGTGGTGTCGTATTCACCAAGACATTCGGTGGAGTGTTTTTTCGCTATGAAGAACTACAGGCTCCGATTCAACGAGATCAGGCAGGTCTGACACATGTGGATGATGTGACGACAGGTGTGGTCAATCCCGAGCTAGAAGTTCCCCTAACCCAAGAAGAAATTGGCAGGCTAGACAAATGTTTTGCCAATTCTGTTGTAGCTGCAAATTCCTTGAGAGTTAGCAATCCTGTAGGTGAAGCTATTTATACGCGTGCAAGACAAGTCATTGTCAAGCCAGTTGTGAATGGAATTATTTCCCTCGTCTCAACTGAATGGTTGTATATTCACAAAGCTTTTCCCCGTATCACAATGGAACAGGCTTATGACAACACTGCGCAGAGATGTGTCAAGGTGATTTTCAAGGGATATCCCGATGACGACAGTCCACGGGTCAATGAGATGTGGAGATATGGCACTTGGGTAGATAGGGTATGAATGAAGATCGATTAGTTCTAAACACGAAGAAGAGCCTTTACGAGCCGATTGAGATTGAGATTGACGGACAAGTCTATCAGAGCGTAAAGACAACCCGGACTTTATTAGCTGAAGTTGACAAACTAGATGAGAAAGCTGCAGGAAATGATGACGAGGCACTCTATAAGGTAGTCCAGCTTCTCTTTAATGTTGAGCGAAAGGTTCTTGAGAAACTTGACAAGAGGGAAGTACAGGATATCTATACTTTTTCCAAGAAGAAATTCCTTGAGATTGAAAAGCAGAGAGTAGATATAATCACCAAGTCATTCTCGAAAGTTTTTCCAGGACAAAAGGTAGTAAAGGAAATACCCCCTTCCCGGAAGAGGCCTGGAAGCAAACAGTAATCCTCATAGCGAGGGAGTTTCCGGGCCAGTTTCCGGGTGAGGAGCTCTATAACCTGGATATCAGGGATGAGCTTCGATGGACAATAGAGGCTCGTAGGAAGCAGATATTGCGTGATCTCTCTATGCTTCAGATGGTTAATCTTGGATTTGGTGGAGGAGAAAAGACAAAACGGGTCTATAGCGATATGCTCAACGAGTATTATGCACTTGAGGGTCAGGACAGAAGAAGGGAGGAGATCGAGGCAAACTGGGAGGCTTTGAAAATAAAGAAGAGAGGATAAGATGGCATTCGAAGTCGGTGCAATAGTAGGGAAACTCCAATTAAAAAAAGACCAATGGGATCAGTCTATACGAAAAGTTAAGGATGACCAGAAAAGCCTCAGCGGACTTGTAGTAAGAAACAGCCAGCAGTTCAAGCAAATGGGTAGAGCCATGACTATAGCAGGCGGTGCTATCGTTGGTGCTGTTGGATTGATGGTTAAGGCTTATGCAGGTTTCGATAAATCAATGACCGAATCACTTGCCATCATGGGTGATATTTCTGATGAGATAAGAAAGGAGATGGCAGCCACTGCATTGGAGATGTCAACGAAGACGACCTTTGCTGCCAAGGAATTAGCCAAGGCCTATTTTTTCCTGGCATCAGCTGGGATGGATGCAGCCCAATCTATAAAAGCATTGCCTGTTGTGGCGAAGTTCGCCCAAGCCGGAGCATTTGATCTTGCAGTTGCAACCGATCTTTTGACAGATGCTCAAACTGCAATGGGGCTTTCCTCTAAAAATGCTATAGAGAATCAAGAGAATTTAATAAAAGTTTCCGATATCCTGGTAAAAGCCAATACTCTTGCAAATGCTTCTGTTCTTCAATTTTCAGAATCTTTAACGAATAGAGCTGCTGCCGCTCTTGTTAATGTAAATAAAAGTATGGAAGAAGGTGTGGCTGTTCTTGCTGCATTCGCTGATAAAGGTGTCAAGGGTCAAATAGCAGGACAGCGATTAGCCATGATGTTGAATGCTCTTGATGTGGCAGCTAGGAAAAATAAAAAAGCATGGGATGAAAACGGACTTGCACTTTTTGATGCTCAAGGCGAAATGCGGAAGACAGGAGATATAATCGGTGATTTAGAAGTCCTATTTGCTGACATGACGACAGAACAGAAATCGGCAACCCTGGCAGCACTTGGATTTAATGTCAGAACAAAAACTTCTATTCTGACATTGATGGGATCGTCGGAAAAGATAAAGCAATGGGAAAAGGATTTAAAAAGTGCTGGTGGGACTACAGAAGAGGTTGCTGAAAAGCAGTTGCAGACTCTCAATAATCAATTTATACTCCTTAAAAATACAATTACAAAGGCAGTGATATCCATAGGTGGAACTTTAGCCCCAGCGATACAAAAGATTGTTATAGATTTTAAAAATATTATAGGAAAAGTTTCGGAATGGATAAAAGAACATCCTAAGCTTACGGAGATTATCGCAAAATCTGCCCTTGCTGTTGGTGGCTTATTAGCTGTCTTGGGCCCACTGATGATGATGCTACCTGGATTGGTCATAATTTTACCCAAAATAGGAGCTGCTTTTTCAGCCCTTCTCGGCCCCCTAGGTCTTGTTATTATCGGCATTGCAGCAGTCGGAGCCGGCATTAACAAGCTTATAAATATCCATAAGAAAAAATTAGATGAAGAAATGGATATGATGATAAAGGCCTCCAAGGGTGCTGCTGAATTCCATGCTTTCCGCCGAGAGCTAATTGATAGAGAAATCGTTACAGTTAAAGAATGGGGAGCCATTTACGAGAAGCATGGCAGAAATTACAAGCGGGTTATGAAGGCAATATCGACTCTTGATGAATATGCACATATCAGAAAACAATTAGAAAGGATACAGGAAGAAGAAAAAAAGACTGGCAAAACTACGGAGGATTTGGGTAAGAAATTTTCGCCGGGATTAACCAAATCTATGATAGATGCTGTTTATAAAAGTGATAAATTAGTTTTGTCTTTAGAAGATATAGGTGGTGTGATAAAAGAACTGCCTCCTGATATGTCTAAATTTGGGCAAACGAGCAAAGATGTTTTCGATAGTTTAATCCCAGGATTCGGCAAGGTAAAAGAAGTAACGCAAAGTGTAGGGAAAGAATTCGGTCTTCTTCCTATTACATTTTTTGATAGTGGTAAAAAGATTCTGACAACTAACGATGCAATCAGGGCGGGAATAATAAAAACAGGCGAAGAAATAGGTGACAGTTGGGCAGAGATGAACAAAAATATCCAAGCCGAATGGATATCAACTATATCAAAACTTATAACTGAATTCGATTCTTTTGATAAAATTATAAAGGATACTTTTAATGCTATTTTCAAAATGTTTGCAGATACTGTAGCAAAAATGGTCACTGAATGGATAACAGGGACAATAACCATGAAACTAGCCATTGAGGGAATCAAAAAGACAATGAAAACCTTCGCTGTTGCTTTCATGGCTTATGTCAGCGTGGGTATTGTTAAACATATTCTTACGGTTTTTGGAATTTTAGGAGATGAAATTGACGAAATTACACGGCGAGTAAATGAAGGGACAAAAGAAGTTATTCGTCGCACGGATTATTGGGCGGAAGCCATAGAAGAGCTTACAAAAAAAGTTATCGCCTTTGGTAAAAAAACAGAATTTACAAGAGTAGATCAAGATATCTTGAATAAGTCCTGGGAAAAGACAATAGCATTGGCCAAAGAATATGGTACAGAAGGCTCAAAAGCATTTGTTGGGGCAATATTAAAAATGAGGGAACTTGGACTTGAGGTAAAGAGTCTAAGTGAATACATAGTTAATCAACTTGACAAAATTCCAGATGCCTTAACTTCTCTCATAGGCTCATTCGATGAAGTTGGAGGCTCTATTGAGGATACAGGAATTCTTGCCCTTCATACATTCAACGCAATGATAGAGAGCGGAATGTCGTGGACAGAAACTGTCAGCAAGATGAAAGAACCGCTTGCAGCTTTAAGGGATAAATACGAAGAGTTGGGGATGGAAGCTGATACGGCCTTGGATGAGCTTTTCAAGATAATAGGTGTTACAGAAGAACACGAGAAGCTATTCACGGCGATAGATGCTAATAAGACGATACTCGAAGCACTTGGAAATTCAGGCTGGCTCACACAGGATGCTTTGCAAGCTCTGGCTGGCGATGCCGAACAGTTCTATCAGAATTTAATTGATGCAGGCATAGAAGGGGACACAGCCCTCAGAATGATGGGGCCAACACTTCAGAAAATTCAGGATTATGCAGAAGCTTACAATTTAACACTTGATGAGGGGACTCAAGCTTTAATTGATCAGGCCACTGAAATTGGGGTAATAAAGGAGGCTCAAGAAGATAGTGCCGAAACCCAAGAGAAGCTTTTTAAAGAACTGGGCGATACAATTGAAGATGCCATTAAAGAAGGATTTAAGAAAGCTTTCGATTATGCAAAAGAAGGGGCTCAGGATGCCGCCGTCAATATAGGGGATACCTTATCAAGAATCCGGCCACTAATTGATATTGGCTTCGATTATAAAATGCCACAATTCAATATCCCTGCTTTTCAGCACGGAGGAGTGATAGAGGCTGGGCCAAGACAGCCGACAATGCTAACATTTGGTGAGGGAGCACAGAGAGAGCGTGCGGTTATCTCCCATATAGGCGGAGGCGAGACAGGGGCAGGAGATATTAGAATTGAGGCTAATTTTAATGTTGAAGCACTTACCGTCCGCAGCGATGAGGATGTTGAGCGTATTGAAGAGGCTTTCAGAAGAAACGTAGATGGTCTCAGCGAAAAGGTTGCGGGTCACCTGAGGAGGTTTGGCTAATGGGTAACTTGGCATATTTTCCATTGACTGATGATTTAATTGATGATGACGATACTGTCATTACTGTTGAAACAGGCACGATAGTTGCAGACTATCCCCTAACAAAACTTCAGAACATCCCGATGGCAGATACGACTAGGATAACCCCCGCTGGGGGAATAGTGAAATTAGGATTCGACTTAGGGGGTGGAAATTCGGCAAACCTCAAATTCTGGGCATTCTTAAATCATAATATCGAGAGTGGTAATTGGCTTGTCGCCTCATACACGGACAACAATTATAATGTAGTTGTTGAATCCCATTCTGTCCCCCATAGGAATTATGATGCCAAGTTGAGTCATAATTGGGATGCACCTTCGCAATTTTGGGGTGTGACCTTCGGTGCCGGATGTAGTTATCCTGGTGCTTTCTGGGAAATGGGAAAGATTCTCAGCGGTCTTGATGTTACGGAATTTTCAAAAGGTGTTAGTCCCGGCATAGAGAGAGGATTAGGACATAGGAATATCCATCTTGAGACGGAATTCGGTGTTACCTGGGATTATGCTTTACAGGAAAACATCAACTATCTGGGTATCAGGTGGGACCCAGATATCAAGGCGACTTTATTAAATGAGATATTGGCTTTCATCAGGCTTACTAAAGGTGGCGCATATCCAGCAGTTATCATTCCGGATAAGGATGAAGCCGAAGTCTATTATATGAAAAACCAGGATAGGCTCAACTGGTGGGAAGAGATGGCAAGATCAATAATAAGGAATTGCGTTATGAATTTTGCAGAAATGTCGAGGGGCAAAATTATGTCGGCTTAGAGGATAGAGAGATGGCTTGGATAGACGAAGCACGTAAACATACCGCAGAACCCGTCGCTGTCGTGGAGATAGCTTTCACTGTACCAAAGAAATACAGTGTTGACTATATAAGACCTGCTGGCACTACAGCCTATAAGGGCAATATCCTCAAGCTTCCCTATATATCAAATTCGATAGGCGATCTTGTAAGAACTTTTATCTCCTCAAAGATAGAGATTATATTTGCTGATACTGACAGGGAGTTCAGGAATCTCATAATGACTGAGGGGATAAAGAACAGAGAAGTGACAGTCAAGCTTCTATTCGTGAACACCACGGTTGCCGCAGGATTGACTATATTCATAGGCAATATCTATAACTGGAACCCGATGAAGGACATGAAATTTATGATTGAGTGCGAGCAGAAATCAAAGAATCTTAAAAATATCTATCCCAATAAAGTTGTGACCGTAACTGACTATGCTAATGTCGATGAATTTGGATTGGGCAAACTGATCCCCGTTCCTTATGGCACGATATCAGCGCTGACATTGTCTGTCGATGGTGCTTTTCCCTGTATTCTTGTCGATCCAACGGAAGATGCCGAAGAGCACTTGGCTAGCTTACAAGCCTATATCGAAGAAGTGACTAATGGAGATTTTAGCGAGGGCGATCCTCCAGATGATTGGACGGCGAGGGCGGGAGCTACATTATCACAAGAAGCAGGTGGCGTGGATGCTGGTGATTGTCTGATGATAACTGGAGATGGCAATGCTAATCCTTGGGCCTTGGGTAGGGTGGACTTAGTTGCGGGAAGGACTTATAAGTTTTCTTATTATGTTAAAGAAGGAGATGAGGCAACGTTTGCGGCTTATGTATGGCATAATGGGGAGGGTTATGGAATCCTAGGCCCTGGAGAGGAGGCAACAGGCGCTTGGGTTGAACACACGGTTACATTCAAAGCTACGGCAACAGAAACATCCGATATACACTTAGTTCAAATATGTGATGCTGATGCTGGTACATTCATCTATTTTGATGAAGTTCATGTTTACGAAGTCATAGGAATCGATAAGGTATATATTGATAAAGAAGAAAAAACTATCGATACTCATTATACAATCAGTTATCAGATTATAGATAACAAAGTCCATGCGGAAATTCACTGGGAAACTGGTGTAAAACCAAGATTTGATAACTTGGTTAGCTGTGATATTTCTTTCGGCACAAGGGCTCCCTGTGAAGCATGGAAGCATTTCCTGATTAATTTCTGCGGATATGTGGATGGAGATTTCGACGCCACCTCTTACGATGCCGCCTATGCGATAGAATATGGCAGGGGCTATACGCTTGATGGCGCTTTTATCACGGGAAAAGAACTTATCGCTCATGAGGATCAGATTAGAAACGAATTTGAGCTTGATATATGGCGAGATCCGAAAGATGGGCTTATCCATTTCAAGTATATATCTGCACTGCTTCCGATTACCGTGCATTATAAAGACTATGTTGATATTCTCAAAGGTTATGAACCGAATACTCGGGTGGAAAAGATCATAAACTATCTGAAATATCTATATAATTATAATTATGCTCGTCATAATTTCCATAACCGTCCTTATAGGGAGGATGCCGATAGCCAGACGAAATACGGGGCGACCTATCGCGATCAGCAGAACTTCTACTTTGTGAGAAGCGCGAGCGTTGCGCTGGATTTGGCTTCGAGGAAACTGCTGAGGCGGAAAGACCCGATTGTCTTTGATAAATTCCCTTTGCCGATTAAGGCTTTTAATGACAGCCTGGGAGATGTTATAGAGATAACCCATTTTGAGGGTAAGGGGTCGGCTGGTTATGTCAAAAGAGCTTTTCAAATTCGCACTACTCAGGATGATCCAAGTAATTTTACCCGCAAGGAGACACTTGAGGATGTAACTAATTACATCGGAAGTGCATTCATTCTGGGGCCTGGCGATATGGCACGTTATACTTTAGCGACAGCGGAACAGCGGGAAAAATACGGGTTTCTCTGTGGTGACACTGCTCCGAATGTAGACAAATATTCAGACGGAGATCCTGCGAAAAGATTATATGACTAAAATAATGGAGACTTAAGATGACAATATTAGGTGGCGAAGATGCTGACCATTTAGTTGAATTTCCCCATACAATCTACAATAAGATTAAGAACCATTGGTATGGAAATGTTGCGCCTGCTTCTCCAGTAAATGGAATGATTTGGGTCAAGGATGATGGGGTTGCCTCTGTTTACTTTGGTGGCTGGGTTGAAATAGGAGGAGTAGGAGATGTCACAGCAGCAGCCAACTTGACTGATCTTGCCATAGTGAGGGGAGATGGCGGAGCAAAGGGCGTGAAGACTAGCACAGCATTGATTTCCGATGCTGGTGAGATGACGAATCCTTCTCAACCCGCCTTCCTTGCTTATAATTCAGTTGCAGATGCTAATGAAACAGGAGATGGCACTTTTTATACAGTTGAGTTTGATACAGAAGTATATGACCAGGGTGGGGATTTTGCAGCCAATGTGTTCACCGCTCCAGTTGATGGGCGATATCCGTTTACTGCTCATGTTTTAATGGATGGTTTGGATAACGATACTTATGAATTTGTAAAAATTGTTCTCGTTACATCAAATAGGTCTTATCATGTAAATTATGATTCTGGTTTAATTGCCAGTTGCTATGGTGGGACTATGAGAAGTGTTCAGATATCTGTTATTGCTGATATGGATGCGGATGATACAGCATTTATTCAAGTATATGTAGAGGGCGGAGCGAAACAAGTAAATATCTGGGGACATGCCGCTATGGTGGCTACTTATTTTTCAGGAGCATTACTTTGTTAAGCATCGGAGTATAAGGAGAATTGAATGAAGATAAAAATTGACGGAGAATTAATTTACGAATCATCTAAAACTGATGATTTATGTGCCGACAATGATTTATTGGATAAGAAAGAATGGCTCAAAAATGCCTGGATCGGTAAGGTTAACAAATGCAAGAAGCGACTCATTCGGGAGTGGCAATCAAAATTAATGAATGATCCAGGCGTGGATACTATTCCTGCGAATGAAGAAGATTTTATTAAATTAGTTACTTCTCGACCTGATTATAAAAATCGGGTGAAAAGAGAAAAAGAGGCATTAAAGGAGGCTTAAAATGGCATTAATAGACGGCGACCAAGCTGTATTAGACGACCCTTTTCCTTATACAATCTATAATGAGATAAAGAACCACTGGAGAGATGCGGACGCTCCAGGTAATATCCAGCCTGGAATGATATGGTCAGATTCGGATGATGATAAGCTCTATCATCACGGTGCTGCCGATGAGGAGATTCTTCAGCTTACCCGAAGCAGTGATGTTAAACCCCAATTTGCAGGCTTGTGGATTAACGAGACTTCAAATGTCGAAATGACTTGGGGAATCACGATGAATCAACTTGATGAAGACGATGAAATCCTCGCTCTCAAATCAAGCGATGTAGATCATGGAATTACTAATTGGGCTGAAACAGATACTTACGGAAGTTTTAAAAAGTATAGTGGAAATAGTGGTGGGTTATGGATAATGGGTTTTACCGAAGTAGACGTTGCAATAGTATTAGGCGGAGATGTAACTACCGACAATACAGATAAGGATGGTACAGCAAAAGCACCGGTAATGATAAATGCCTCAAAGAAAAGTGGTACAGGTCATGATGTTATGGGTGTGGATGCAAATTTATTTGTTATTCGAGAATATGTTAATGCTAGATTCATTTTCGATAAGGACGGAGACATGTTTTATGATGGGGCGGCACCGGCTAATTATGATAAGTTTAATGATCCTGTAGCCTGTCATGATTTAGCAAGGCACCTATACAATATAAGAAAACCCATAGATGAACAATTGACCGATTTTATTGAATACAACTGGCAAGACCTCGTAACGATGGGGGTTATATCAAATGGTGGTTTCGTCTCGACTAAAAACATGACTACTCTGATTCTCGGGGCAATAAGCCAACTTTACAAAGAGAATCAGATGTTGAATAATAAATTAAAACAACTGGAGAATTGATAAGGAGGCTTTATGAAGATTGATGTAAATTACAAATTTTTGAACATCAGGGGAAAAGTCCAAAGGGAATCAGAATTTGAGAAGGATGAGAATGATTTGCCAATTAGGGACAAATTCGGCAATCTTATCCCCAAGCTCGGGCCTCCATTCACCCTAAGAAGTGCCTGCCTTAATGTCCTTGTCAATCCCCCAGTAGATAGTGATGGCAGAACAGGGAGACCGACAGAACAGAGTGCAGAACATAATATCATGCTGGCTGAGTTGGCAAGGGAAATTTACAAATCGAATGGATTGATTGATTTATCGGCTGATGACGTGAAACTCTTGAAGGACTATATAAACAAAAGATACAATCAGAATCCTCTGATAATCACTCAAGCTTATGAGATTCTTGACCCGACAGACGCAGAAAAGAAAAAGAAATAATCTTAATCTATCTTTAAGGTCTCATCAATGTTTTAATATTTCGATAAACAACATAACCTTTTATTACGGTCAAACCTACAATAACTATCCAACCTAATTTCTTATCTCTCTTATAAATATAATCAGAGAGCTTGATAATAGTGATATTCAAAACAGTATGGATTGCTATGGTCAACGGCGGATTCTTTATATACCATTGAGCCAATGGGTTCGCTTCAGAATAACCATGCTTAATCCCGTATAGAGTTATACTGACATCAACATAATCTAGTGTCACATAGCTTAATTGAAAAGCATTGAACGTCTTGTCTTCAGCGAAAAGCCCAGAGGCTAAAAACAATAACAGAATGAAGATAAGAAGTTTTTTCATTTGATTCTCTTATGATAATTTGTATGTAGCTCCTTTAAGTCCCAATTTCCTTATCTCTTTGCGGATTAGGATATCAGCCTTAATCTTTGAATCTGCTTCTACGCTAACTTCTGCAACTTTAGTGCCGAGTGACGATTTAATAGTAGCTCTGAATTTGATTTTGATGTCTGGCTCTGGTTTAGGTTTAGTTGATCTTAGAACCGATGCTATATAATTACTCGGATGTCTTTTCTCAACACGATCAGGTGGATAGAAATCATGGCCAATGAGCTTAATTAGTCGTCCATGTAGCTCATCTTCAATCCAGATAAGTTCCCTCATATCACCATATGTGATTATACCTGCGGGCATCTTGTCTCCCTTTTTTATCAGCCAACAATAGCGAGTATTCAATACCCCAGCATTGACTGTTCCAATTTCTCTTTTTGTCAGATTCTCTTTCATAGCAATACTAATATAGGTTATATGACCATACATTGTAATAGTCTTTGGAGATGAAATTATCTCATCTGAAAGGATTAGACATTCTAGGGGGAGAAAATAGTTTGTGAATGGCAAAGAAAAAGCTTGACAAAGGCTTTTCTAGTGCGTTATAATTCATTACGTAATGGATATAGAGGCAATTATATTAAGATGCGTTACAAGGAGTTAAGGAATGGCTAAATTTAAACCTGAACGTAGAACATGTAAAAATTGTGGCAAATCTTATACAGCCATGAGATATTGGGCTAAATATTGTTCTGCTAGCTGTAGAATTGCATATTTTAGAAAAACTCATCCTCATATTTCTCCAGAGGAATTAAAGCAGATTAAGGATAGGTTGGGTATCCAGGAATGATTAAAGCAATTTATGGTAAAGTTAAATTCAATAGGCATACATGCCCAAAATGTAGGAATTCTTTGTTAAATAATAGCCTTTGGTTTAAATGTGACATATGTGGGTATAACAATCAAGATGAAGAAGCAACAACATTTAAAGTGATTGTTCCACCACCAGGTATAAGAAAAACTCCTCCTCGACATATCCAAAAACAAATATTGAAAGTTCAGGATGATAAATGTTACTGGTGTGCCAATAAATTTAATAGTATATATTGGAAAAACAACAAGGTTAAATTCCTGAAAATTCATTGGGATCATAAAATTCCTTTTAGTTATGAGCAAACAAATAGAGATGAAAATTGGGTGGCAAGTTGTAATATCTGCAATTTATTTAAATCAAATTTCATGTTTAAAAAAGATGAAGAATGCCGATCTTTCATACTAAGAAGATGGCAAAAATCCATAGATAAGGATGAAATCTCAATTAATTAGAACTATTCTCATAGGAGGGGAATATGAAAATACAAAAGATTATCAGCAAAAGTAAAGATGGGAAAAGAATGGAGGTTATTGCAACTGATGGAAATTTCTTGCACACATTTCATATTCAAAAACATCAAAAAGATTGGAAATACTGTGCGGGCTATGAAAAAGGTCGGATGATTTTGGGGTCAATAAAGGATAAACAATGACCATAGCAGATTTTCTATTCCTGTCTCATGGAGGTGTCGAGAGGACTAATTTGATAAACCGTCTTATTTCTTATGGGAGGGGATTCGTTCCTCTCCCTAATCTATTTAAGTGAGGTGAAATTATGGAAGTTTATATTGTAACATCAGGAAGCTATTCAGATTATGGAATTGATGCTGTTTTTACAAATAAAAAAACCGCTGAAATATTTGCTGATAAAATAGATGGAGAAGTAGAAATATGGGAGACTTTACATAGCAATTTAATAGATAAGATAACTCATAATAAAATATTTTGTGTGAGAATGAATAAAGAGGGCAATACAGATTTAGTAATGGAAGAAGATTTTGATTCACATGAGATTAAAAATGCCATAGAGAAAAAAACAATAATATTTAAAGCGGTTGATGGATACTGCATGATAACTTATATGTTTGCTAAAGATGAAAAACATGCAGTCAAGATTGCCAACGAAAGAAGAGTTCAATTAATAGCAAATAATGAATGGAATAAAAAAGGAGAGGTGAAAGATGTCTAAGACAAAGCAGAGCCCATCCTCTAACGATGGACTCGGGACTAAGCGAAACAGTGATATGCTTCTTGATTCTGCAAGAATAATAGTATCTTCTACCGATTCTGTCAAATTAATCACAGCACAAATCCGATATCAGATGCTCGTGGAGAAGATGTATAGGCAAAATGCGAGGATGAAATAATGGCTGAAGATATTACGTCGACAATTTATAGGGTAGCTTGTCAGTATTATCATTGTTCAGATGGTAATGATAAGCAATATCCAGATTGTAAAGAGAAGGATAATCGCTTGGTTTGTCCTGCACTTCCGCTCATTGATATTTATGAGGAAATTGAAAGAGAAAAAACTGAAGCCAAAGAAAAGGAGAAGTGATGGCTAAAATAGCCTTGGAACTAGCATTTGAAGCTACGGTAATCACCATGCTTTTTATATTCACCCTACTTTGGCTCATAGGCCGAATCAAAAAAAGGAGATAAAATGAATAGATACCCGCAATGTAATGATTGCAAATATTTTATTAAGCAGGAAATAAGGGATATTTGTAAGCGTTATTTTCAGGGGAGGTTTTTAAGTAAGGATACAATTACCTTTAGTGTATGTAAGTATTATAAATCAAAATGAAATTACATAAACATAAGTGGATAAAAGTCAAGCCCTCATTAGATAGTCCATTCGAGCAGGGGACTTATTTCTGGGCTTGTAAAAGATGTAAAGCAGTAGAATTTAAGAAACCTAAAAGGAGGCTTAAATGAATAAGAAAAGAAAGACTCTTGGTGATGTTATCTTTATGGACAAGGAAGGATTGGCTTCGTTATTAGATCAGGCAGCCAAACTCAGGGGTGAAAAGATGCCCTGGCATAACTGCAATATCTGTGGAGATCCATACATGGAAACAGAGCTCATCGATGATGAGGACATTGGTTATATTTGTGAAGAATGTGCGAAATCAAAGCAAGAATTGGATGATGAGCAGGAAGAGATAGAAACTATGATGAGAGAAGAGAAAAAAAGTAAGGCATTACCTTAAAGGAGGATAAATGACAATTACAAAAAATCAATTTGATAATTTTGCTAGAGATGTTTGGCAGGAAACTAAAATTGATAAAGAATGGTTTATTGATTTATTGAAGTATTTCTTACTAATTCATTTAGCAATTGAAATTAAGGAGGATAAATGACATTATTACAAAAATCAAAGCCAGAAATGGCATATCTCAAGGCTGGTCTCTATGGGGAAGCGGGAAGTGGAAAAACTTTCACAGCTTCCCAATTTGCCATCGGTCTCCATAAGTACATTAAATCCAATAAGGCAATTGCTTTCTTGGATACCGAGACAGGTTCGGATTTCGTATTGCCAAAATTCAAGCAAGATAAGATTGAACTTATGGTAGCAAAGACCAGAGCATTCGCCGACCTGCTTACAGTCGTTGATGAGGCAGAAAAAAGCTGCTCAATTCTCATTGTTGATTCTATCACCCATTTCTGGAATGAGCTCCTGGACAGCTACCAAAAGAAACACAACATAAGCCGGATCACTCTAAGACACTGGATTCCGTTAAAGCAGATGTGGCGAGAATTCACAACTCGATTCATAAATTCAAAGCTCCATATCATAATGGCTGGCCGATCAGCGTATATCTGGGATGATGTTGAAGATGAGGAAGGAGTGAAGGAGCTAAAAAAGACAGGTACAAAAATGAGAGCAGAGACAGAGATGGGATATGAACCAAGCCTACTTGTGGAGATGGAGACGGTGAGAACATCAGCGCGGACAGGTGCTAATTGGATTCATAGGGCATGGGTAATCAAGGATAGGTTCGATGTTATCGATGGTAAATGCTTCGACAATCCAGGATTCGATTCATTCCTACCGCATATTAAATCATTGAATCTCGGTGGCAAGCACAGGGCAATGGATAAAGACAGGGATTCTCAGGCTATTCTCAATAATGACAATAGAGGTGAGGCAGTATTCAGGAAAATAAAAATTATAACAGAGAAGGTTCAGAATGCAGTTTACAGAGCTTTTCCAGGACAGACTGCAAAAGATAAACTTGGAAGGATGGATTTGCTCAAGAAGGCATTCGACACAGATTCCTGGACTGCAATCACATCTATGCGGAGAGAGGATTTGGAAGTCGGATTAAAAATAATCGAAAGTGAAATAAGAAAGGAGGTAAAAAGTGAGAGAAATTAAATTTAGGGCTGAGTATCAAGGAAGGCTTTATGATGTAATGACTAGATTACCTAAGGTTATAAGACATCCAAGATACAAAGGATGGCATTATTGCAATGGTTATGTCATGCGACTGATTACAGAACATCCCTTTGCTAATAAGCGAGGGTATGTTCCTGAGCATAGGCTAGTAATGGAAGAATATCTAAGTAGATTCTTGATGCCGTGGGAAAAGATACATCATAGAGACCAAAACAGAGCAAACAATGAATTTTCTAATCTAGAACTCTTCGGCAAACAATCTAACCATGCAGAGAACCACCTGCGGGGGGAAAGAAATCCACATGGTCAATTCATTGCAAATGAACCAATTTTTAGTGACTTAAAATTCCGCCTTTATAATCAGAATACAAGAACAACAAAAATTTATACACTTGCTACTTTAATTGGGACAACCTTTAGGCGTGGACAATTCCAATTTCGAGGAAGATTTACGGGCTTAAAGGACAAGAACGGTAAGGAGATTTATGAGGGTGATGTCATTGCAATAGAAGATCATGTGAATCATGTCGTAGACTTTAAAGATGGAATGTTTATGTGGGGAAATATTAGACCATATATACCCATCCACGAAAAACTAGAACAATGTCCTTGTGAAATTATCGGCAACATCCATGAGAATCCAGATTTATTAAAATCTAAAAAGGAGGCAAAATAATGGGATTACCACCGTATGAACCTAATTTAATTCAGGAAGGTCATTATACCTTCAAAGTATCAGAGGATTATGAACAGAGGCGTGGAGAAAATGATGGGCTTTACATCATCTTTAAATTCAAGATCATCAGTAAGGATGGTTCATCAAGGAAATACAATGATATTTTCGTTCCCTGGGAAGAGAGATACAAGGATCTTCTCTTGGCTTTTGGTGCTACACCAGATGAGAAAGGAAAAGTTCATTTAGGGGATATAAATATTATTGGGAAGCAATTCGAGGCTGATATTGTCCATGTCAAAGATTCAAGGGATCCTACCAAAGTCAGAGATAAGATAGCGAATATTGTTGTCAACGATGATGTGCCACCACCTGAAGATCCAGGAGAAGAAGAGATTCCTTTTTGAGTAGATATTGTTTGACATAGAGGTTTAATTCTTATATGATTTGAATATGCTGGTAGTAAATAATGAGACATGAATTAACAGCCCTTGAACTGGTCTGCCCTAATTTTAGGGTATCCAATCGCTACCAGCAAGATCGGGGAGAGGGCTCTTCTTTTCTAAGGATGGATGATGATAGATAAAAACAAAAAAGAGGTCGAATATAATGCAGAATATTTTATTGATGATTTGACTAATTTGCTTTCTTCATTTATGAATAAAATGGATATTATGAAAGAGATGGAATTCACACTGAAACAGAAATCTCAAATTGCTGGTTTGATTTTGGGTGTAGTGACTTCATTTAATAAAATAAATGAAATGCTAAAACAATGGGGATTTTTATCATAAGGATGGATGAATGAAAAAATTATCAATGATTATTCGTTTCATTTTAACCTTTTTATTAATTTATGGGGCATACACAGAAACAGGAATATGGACAGCATTATCTTTATTTCTAATATTTATGAGTGTGGAAATTCAAAGTTATTTAATTAGGAAAAGTAATGAAAAAAAGATTTGTTGAAAGACCTTGGTTTCCGTTCTGGGCGGATAAGTGGATTTTTGGTTCTATGCGAATCGAATGCACTCTAGAAGAAAGAGCAATATGGATTGACCTCCTTGCATTCGCTTCTAAGGATGATGGTTATATTAGGGCAAATGAAACAACACCATATTTAATTCAGCAATTAGTTGGGATGCTTTTGATTCCTGAAGATAAATTAAAACCTGCTATTAAAAAATTCATAAAGTTAGATAAATTAGAAGAACCAATATCTGGAATTTATAGGATAGCAACTTGGGAAAAATACCAATTATCAGAAAGTTATAATAGGGTACAAAAGCATCGAAAGAAGAAAAAAGGGGGGAAAGCGTTACACTGTAACGAAAATGGCGTTACCAAATCATATCATAATAAACTAAATCATAATAAACTAAATAATAATACATACACCGATGAGTTTTCTCTCTTTTGGAATTACTATAACTACAAAGTCGCAAAGAAAGATGCACTAAAGGCATTTGAAGCACTTAGAAGAAAGGGTGAAACATTCGATAATATCATGGAAGCTGCTAAAGGATATTTTAATCATTTAAGGAATGAGAAGGTACATAGCAATTTTGAAAAGGCGATGATGTATCCAGCAACTTTTTTAAGGAATGAGAAATGGAAAGATTTTCTCGGAGTTAAATATAATCCACCAATGTAAGGAGGAATCATGACTGAAATACCGATTATTTGGAAAATTCTTATTTTACTTATTCTTTTACTGGTGTCCGTAATCAGCACTTTTCTTGGATGGCGTGTATTGGATTTGAGGAAAAGAGTCAAGCAGTTGCAAAAAGATAGGGATAAAGCACTTGAAGATTGGTATAGATTATTAAGAACAAAGCCCATGTTGGATGAACTTGAGAAGAAGATGATACTGAATGCGCTGAAGATGCCGGGATATAAAGCTGCCATTGATGAGCCCAGCACGCATCATCATGTGAGGAAGGCGTATCGGGAACTAAAGGAAAAGATCAAGGAAAGCTTAAGCGAATGAAAGGTTATAAACCACCACCAAAAAAGAGCAGGAGACCAAATAAGCCGACTCCTGCACCACCAAGAGTTATCAAATGCCCCCACAAAAAGACAGTCGCACTCAACGAGGAAGGACATGCCGGAGCCTATTGTTCTGATTGTGGGGAAAAATTAGAGGATGCGTGTTAGGTGTCGCATAAGATTATGTCCACTAAGGAGGTAATTAAAATGGATAGAAAGGAACTTGTGGAATGGTTAGAATATTTTTATACAAAAGATGTTAAAAAAATACCCAATCATGGCACAGCAACAGATGCATACAAGGAAATTTGGGCAATCCTAAAGAAACCCAAAGTCACCGAAGAATGGATTAAGGAGAAGTCGGAGGAATTCCTTATTAAAACAAATATATCCGTTCAGAATCCCGAAGCAGTAAAACAACAATTAAAGATAATTAAAGACTTCATCCACTCACTCATTAAGGAAAGCGTGTCGCATAAGTCATTATGTCAACTAGGGAGAACTAAGTGATTGATTATTTATTACCGTTGCTCATAATCACCTGCTTCATATGGCTATGCTATGAGATTGGAAAACAGATTAAAGAGTTGTGGTGAATTTATAAGAAGGAGGAGTGAATGAATAAGTTATCAATTATTATTGCGATTGTAGTTTTTATCATAATTTATTTTCCTTGGCTCTATTTTTATCTCAAGAGGAGGAATGAATGAAAATTACTCACATCACGAATTTTGAGACCTGGAAAACGATGGGTGAACATTACGGCTTCGATCCCTATGAACAAGTTGACTTCGGCATAGATAAGGGTGGAGGCAATAGTATGGATTATGAGTATGTGGGGGATATCCCGGAAAGGGAGGAATGAATGAGTAAATTGAATAAAGAAGAGCTTTTGGATGAACTTATAAATGCCTATGGGCATCATCCATCTTCTATTAAAAATGAACAAGCCTACCAACAAATAAAAGAGATACTACAGAATCCAGAAATTACGGAAAAAGAAGCTGATAAATTATTTGATGGAATTGACCAGATTCATTATTACATGGACAGAAAAAGAAAATTTAAACAAACACTCAAAGAGATAGGTATCCGTGTCGCATAAGAATGTCAACCAGGAGGAGTGAGTGAGTATTAAAGAACAGCCTAAATATGAAGAATACTCCAAGAGTAAGAAGAATTGCGAATTCAAGATTGGTGGCAAATTAAAGGATGGTAGGATTATTAGTGAGTTTATGGGATGGTATCTTGTAGCTTATTTTGACCCTGAATATAAAGAAGAAGCATTAGAAAAAAATAGTGTGTCGCATAAGAGAACATGTCAACTAAGGAGGAATGAATGGCTAAAATAATATCTGGCTGTTGCGGTGAAGAAGTTGCTGAAAAGTATGGGATTAATTTCTGTAAAGGGTGTGGATATCAATGTGACGCAAGAGAAGTTTCTGAGTGTTGTGAGGCAGAAATTAAGGTCCATCAGCCACCGCCCGACCATCATCCCGAGCATGGCCCACCCGACCCGATTGAATCTTGTGGTGAGTGTGGCAAGAAGGAGGAGTGAATGGAAGATATAGCACGAATGAAGACAACCCAAATATTAACAGTTATATTCATATGTAGGAAATGCGTGTCAGAAATGGAGGTTTTTAGAAAAAATGATTTCATAAAAATAGTTTGCCCTAATTGTAGGCAGACAAAAAAGTTGAAGATATTGTTTTAGAGGAGGGAAAATGAATTTATCAGAACTTATCTTGGAGAAAATTAAGCAAGATCATCAAGGTAAGGAAAATTCGTGTAAGAGAAGATATCTTTTAAATTACGCTCATTATTTTGATCCAGATTTAACAGATAGAAAATTAAGAAAAATTATTAAAACAATTCCAGTAATCTGCACATGTGAAAGAGGTTATTTTATAGCAATTTCAAAAGAAGAATCAGATTATTCAATTGAATATTTAAAGAAAAAAATTTATCCTCTTTGGGAAGATGTAAAAAATATTCAATTAGCCTATCCTCAATATTATCAAGATGAGCAGATGGAGTTATTTCAATAATGAAAAGAGATGAGAAGGGGCGAGTTTTAAGAGAACCTAGAATAGGAAAATTTTGTTTAATTTGTGGAGAAGTATTTTTTGTTCGCCCGAAACGAATAAAAGCTAAATTTTGTTCAAAGAAATGCCAAGGGAAATATTATTCTGGGAAAAATAATTATTTCTATGGAAAAAAGATGATTCGTTCTCCTGAAATGATTGAAGCAATAAGAAAGAAGATGGTTGGATTAAATAATCCTAATTGGAAAGGTGGGAAAAAGCTTAAAAATACTTGTAAACAATGTGATAAAATATTCTTCACTCATCCATCTCGGTCAAGGTCATTGTGTTCACTATTATGTATGGGAAGTTGGCAAAGTGAAAATAGGAGGGGAGAAAATCATCCAAGTTGGCAGGGAGGACTTACACCAAAAGTATTAGAGAGGGTTAATTCAAGGGAGTGGAAAACATTAAGATTGAAAATATATAAAAGAGATAATTATACATGTCAGAAATGTGGAAAAAAGAATATACGATTATCTGCCCATCATATAATCCCATTCCAATATAGTCTGTGTGATAAATCTTTTAATTTAATTACTCTGTGCCAATCTTGTCATGGCAAGGAGGAGTTTTTATTCAAAAAAGAAAACGAAGAATTGTACTGTCTCTTAAATCAATGGAAGGCAATTAGAAAAGAATTTCCTGGATATAAAAATAAGGAATTATTCTAATGGGACGCCATCTAAATAAAGAAGATTATGCAAAACGAGCCAAGAGGATAGTGGAATTGAGAGATAAAGAGGGGCTACAATTTACAGAGATTGCAAAAAGGATGGGCATCCTGCAGGGAGTTGTTGAGTATTCTTACCATAAGTCGAAGAGGGAAAAATGAATAAACTTATCCCTTTTCTTTTATTAAGTTCGTTAGGTGAGATTTTTAAAAGAGATAATGTTCAAAAGATTGCAATAGATTCATATCCCGTAAAACAGCCAAAACAAAGCATGCAATTATCCAAACAGCAAACTCAAAAGTTAAAAGGAAAAAAGGCAAGGAAAAACAGAGGAAGGAAACGGACATGAAAAACATCCTGGCCATCGATCCTGGAATTCATTGCGGATGGGCAGCCAATACAGAGGGTTCTGTGAAAAGTGGAGTGCAGAACTTTGAATTAAAGCGTGGCGAAGGGTCTGGGATGCGACTGCTGAGATTTGAGAATTGGCTGAGGGATATGATCTGGCTAGTCAAGCCTGAAATTATAGCCTATGAGGCACCGCATATAAGATGGGCAAGGGCAGCGCAATCATTGCAGGAGATGGTGGCGGTCATCCAGCTCTATTGTGAGAAAAATAAGATAAAGAAATATGTGCCAGTAGAGCCAAGCGTGGTCAAGAAATACGCTACCGGAAAGGGCAATGCGAACAAAGAGATGATGCTCAAGGAGGCACAAAGAAGATTCGGCGATCATATCCAAAGCCAAGACGAGGCAGATGCTCTATTAATTTTGGCTTGGGCTAGAGAGGAATATGGGAAATGAACAACAACACAACAACTTTCAAAGAAGGACACACCCCCTGGAATAAAGGATTAAAAGGAACTCACTTTTCGCCCGAAACAGAATTTAAAAAAGGTCACAATCCAACAAGCTTTTGTGCCATCCTCGGAACAATTAGATTCCGAAAAACAAAAAGAGATAATCGCATTAGAAAGTTTATAAAAATTGCACATCCAAGCTTATGGGAAGAATATGCAAAGAACCAATGGAAAAGATATTTTGGATTTATTATCAAAGCAGATATTATCCATCATAGAAACGGAAACTCTCTTGACGATAAAATAGAAAACCTAATTGCAATGCCAAGGGCAGAACACCCAAAATATCATAGCCGATGGGGACTTCGGTCTATTGCAGAAAAGGATTTACTACGCCTTAAAGATAGGTATACCAGGATAGCCGAGAAAAGATTAGCGCAGGGGGTGTTATGATTAAACACATTTTAAGATGGCAGTTCTTCCTCGGTATCTTTATCGGTCTCATTTTCGGTGCTGTTCTGGCAACTTTCTTTTATGTGAAAAATATCGATGTGGCTGGGATAAGAGAAGACCATGAATACCTGAGAAAGCAGTATGAGATGTTGAAAAAAGAACAGGTGATCAGCGATAATATCTCAGATTATATTGACAGGGCTAAAACTATAATGGAGTGGAATGAACAGGCTATAGTAAAGCCTGAAAATAAATAAGGAGGTAAAACATGATTGATTTAACAATTGCAGAACAAATCTTAGCAGTAGGCTTAGGTCTTGGTTTTGGCGTGGTAGGGTTGACGCAGCAGTTAAAGAAATGGACTGAGGCTCTATTCAGGGTATCCTGGAAATACCTGGGACAGACACTTTCGTTTCTAGTCTCTGCTGGCGCTTCAGCTCTTTTTGTCTCGGCTCAAGGTTGGAGCTTGAAGCAGTTCATCATCTACACAGTTCTGGTGTGGATGCTAGCTAACGGCTATTTCAAGGTGAAGAAAAGCCCCGCAGATCTTCTGTAACTATCAAGGGATGGAGGGTGGGCAAATTAAAATGGAACACTATAGAAATCGACACTGGTTGAAACAGAAATATCTGATTGACAGATTCTCCTCCGATGAGATAGGTGATATGTGTGCAGTGAACAGTCGAACAATCAGGTATTATCTTAGAAGATTTGGAATAAAGCTAGAACAAAACATTATAATGACGAAAGATATCCATGTCATTCTTCCTGATTGCCTTCATGAAAATCTTAAAAGACATTGCAGACACAGGAAAAAGACTACCATATCTTCAATAACTAGGATGGCTTTAATTGAGTTTCTGATGAGAAATAATCTTAATTTCTATAAGGAATAAATCAAATTCCTTCTTGACATTAAAGATATCATACCCTATGTTATTTAACAAATGCCTAGTTCTGGATCTAATCTATTACTGGAATCATACTACCGCGCCAAAGCTGTCGAATATATCCAGCACTGGATAGGCACACCCTATTCGTGGGGTGGCGACGATTTTTCAGCCTTTGATTGCTCTGGGCTAGTCGTCGAAGTCCTCAAATCCATCGGTAAATTCTATGACCATGAGGACTATTCTGCCAATGGGCTCTATCTAAAATATAAAGATAACGAGGTCACGCCTGCTTTTGCGGGATGTCTCGTATTCTGGTTCAATAAAGAGGGGAAAGCCGTTCATGTCGCCATGATGATATGCAAGTATTTTCTTGTTCATGCGTCCGGTGGTGGATCGTCAGTTAAAACCATGAAGGATGCCATAGACAAGAATGCCTACGTCATGATGAGGGAACTCAAAAAGGTGGCGAAATTCAGGAAGGGTCATTATGGCCAGGACTACAAGGTTGTAGACCCTTTCGAGCCTAAAAAAAAATAATGAGTGACATATTCAAAATCCTCACAGAGCTTTTCAAGATATTTAGACGTGCCTTTTCAGAGGCGAAAAAGAAAAAGAACGAAGAGGAGATAGGCGATGTTAAGGAAGCAATCGAAAAAACCGATTTAAATAAATTGAGAGATGAAATTCTCGGTCACAAATAGAGGAAAATTATGACAGAAGAAGAATTAATTCAAAAAATATTAAAACGTCGGGAGTATATTCATGAATGGAGAAATAGACCAGGGTATAAAGAAAAAGAAAAGCAAGCAGGTCACAAGAGATATATGGAAAACAAAGAAAAGGTGCTTAAACAATCAAAACTATGGCAACAAAATAATCGAGAAAAAACAAGACAATATAGCAACGCATACAGAGAAAAGCATCCTGAACATCAAAAGAATTGGATAAGAAAGAATCCCGTTAGATATTGGGCTTATGGAACACTTTCATGTCATAAAAAAAGAGGATATGAAATCAAAATAAGTAGAGCAGAATTAGAAGAAATTGGCAAAAAAACCCTGACTTGTCATTATTGTGGTGTTGAGTTAGATTATTCACCCCTTAAAGGAAAGCAAGCAAAAAATTCACCTTCTTTAGACCGAATAAATAATGGAAATTTAATAGTTAAAGAGACGATTCAAATAATCTGTCAAGACTGCAATAGAACAAAGTCAGATAGGACACATTTAGAGTTTATTGAATATTGTCAGCAAATAACAAATAAGTTTGCGAGTTTATAATGAAAAGACCATTAAAAACAATTAGCTTATTTATTTTATGCGTGATTCTGTGCTTAACCGTAAATAGCTGCTCATTTATTAAACCGTTATTAGAGATACCTGAGATGGGAATACCTCTCTTTGATGTGCTGAAGCCAGGAGTGGAGGTTGATATCCTGAAGATAAATGAGGATGGCACAGTCGTTGTTACGGCCGAGTTTATGGTCTGGGTGGTGGAACTTAAGCAGGAGATACAACGCCTGAGAGATAAGGTTGAGGAAGAATGGCAAGAAAATTAAAGTTTGATCTTCATACAGGAATCGCTTTTCTTATTTGGGCAGCACTACTGACCTTTGCTTATTATAATCCAAATCCTCAATTCCAAAACTATGCAATTTGGCTCACTGCAGGACTGACGGCATATACAGGCAAGAGGCTTTTCCAGAAAAAGAAAGAATTCATTGGGAAATAGGGGGATGTGATGGAAATAAATCCATTAACGATAGTTGCTGTAGTAGGTGTAGCAAGCCTGCTTATAGAGAGAGTCTTTTATTATAGATCGCTGTATCGTAGGAAGAATAACAATCCTGGCAATTATGGTGTGAAGATAGGGAAGCTTGAGACAGAGGTTGAGAACATCAAGGAGGATATAAGGGAGATAAAGAGAAGGCTGAATAGGAAATGAAATTAGAGAATAATCAACATGAAAGAAAAATATGATTTAGATGAAGGCGAAAGATTCGTAGGCATTAATGTTGGAATTATTGAGTTCTTATGGTGGATTCCATTTACATTAATTTTAGTAATTTTATCTATATTATTTTAGGAGGCACTATGAAACATTTTTTATGGCGACTTTTAGGTCGTAGGTTTTGGATTAAGTTGAATTCTCATTACAAGTCCAAGGGTAATGAGCGTTATTCAGAGTGGGAGCAGAAAAAAGACACAATTAAAAATCACTACATCTATGGGTTTCATAAAGCCCTTAATGTTGAATAGGAAATGAATCTTTAGGGAAAAAAGTGAATAGCATAGCATTAGACAAATCGAATTCGTTGCTTAGAAGCTATCTTAAGAGGTTGAATTTCAGATGAAGCTGAAAAATGCTAAACATGAATGTTTTTGTCAGGAATACATCATCGATCTTAATGGTGCTAAGGCAGCAGAGCGTTCTGGATACAGTAAGAAGACAGCAAGGACTCAAGCTAATCAACTCTTGACAAAACTTGACATCTCAAAAAGAATTGCAGAACTTAAAGAGATAAGAAGCGAACGGACTGTCATCACTCAAGATATGGTTTTGAAGGAATTAAAGATATTGGCTCAAAGCGATATCCAAGATTATCTTGAAGTTGTGAAACAATATCCAGGTAGTGAAGATGGAAGGTTAAAGCTCAAAATGTTTGCTGAGATGAAAGGCAATGCAACAAGAGCAATAAAGAGTATATCAGAGCATATCACAAAAGATGGTATTCAATTGAAATTCAAG